>Ga0256835_1000514_pt1 | contig 28466 bp, 12 predicted proteins | sample PIR30metaG_FD_185972 | JGI IMG/M metagenome (GOLD analysis project Ga0256835, IMG submission 185972) | Hydrothermal vent microbial communities from East Pacific Rise, Pacific Ocean - PIR-30 | ecosystem: Environmental > Aquatic > Marine > Hydrothermal vents | place: Pacific Ocean: East Pacific...
GTGAATGGGAATTCCATCGAATTCTTCCCGGGCCGGCAGCGCCGGAATACCGTGGAACATCAATGAGATCCAATTCATCCTACACAAGCGGAGAGTGCCATGAGTGAAGCCACTTACGAGTATCGCGGACTGGAGAGGGACATCGCCCCGGCCGAGGGGCGGCTGGGCGTGCTGCTGCCGGGAATGGGCGCCGTCAGTTCCACCCTGATCGCCGGTGTCCTGCTGGTCAATGCCGGAAGATCCAAGCCCTTCGGCTCGGTGACCCAGATGTCGCGCATCCGGCTGGGGAAGCGAGACGCCCCCCGTTACCCGCTGATCCGCGAGTTCGTGCCCCTTGCAAACCTCGCGGACCTGGTCTTCGGCGGCTGGGACATCTACGAAGACAACTGCTACCAGGCGGCCCTGACCAGCGGGGTCATCCCGGAAACGGAGCTGGCCGCCGTGCGCGCCGACCTGGAGACCATCCAGCCGTGGCCGGCCGTGTTCGACCACGCCTTTGTGAAAAAGCTTGACGGCCCCAACGTCAAGAAGGCGGCCACCAAGATGGACCTGGCCGAGATGGTGATGCGCGACATCGAAAACTTTCGTGAAAAGCACGGGCTGCAGCGCCTGGTGATGTGCTGGTGCGGGTCCACCGAGAGCTACCAGGAGGTCATGGACCACGAGGCCTTCCAGACCATCGAGGGGCTGGAGGCCGCGCTGAAGGAGAACCTCTCCATCGTACCGCCCTCCATGATCTACGCTTACGCCGCCATACGCATGGGCGTACCGTATGCCAACGGGTCGCCCAATTTGTCGGCGGACATCCCGGCGCTGACCGAACTGGCCGCCCGCAAAAACGTGCCCATCGCCGGCAAGGACTTCAAGACCGGCCAGACGCTCATCAAGACCATCATCGCACCGGGTCTCAAGGCGCGCATGCTGGGCCTGGATGGCTGGTTTTCCAGCAACATCCTGGGAAACCGCGACGGCGAGGTGCTGGACGACCCGGATTCCTTCCGCTCCAAGGAGGTCACCAAGGGGTCGGTGCTGACCAGCATCCTGCAGGACGACCTCTACCCGGACCTTTACGGCGACTATTACCACAAGATCCGTATCGAGTACTACCCGCCAAGAGGGGACGCCAAGGAGGGCTGGGACAACATCGACATCCGCGGCTGGCTGGGGCAGCCCATGCAGCTCAAGATCAACTTCCTGTGCCGCGACTCCATCCTGGCGGCGCCGGTGGCGCTGGACATCGTGCTCTTTCTGGACCTTGCCGCACGCGCCGGCATGGGCGGCATCCAGGAATGGCTCTCGTTCTACTTCAAGGCCCCCATGTGCCGGCCGGACTTGACACCGGTCAACGACCTCTTCGCCCAGGACAAGAAACTGCGCAACACCCTGCGCATCATCCGAGGTGAGGAAGTCATCGACCACTCGGGGCTGGACTACTACGAGTCGGCGTAATCGGTAAAGACCGGAAGGCCATGAAAAGAAAGGCCCCGCCGGGCAGATCGATCGCCCTGCGGGGCCTTTGTGGTTTGAGAGATTCGCTTTTTCGGAGCAGTACAGACGGCTATCAGCCCTTCAGTGCCCCGATAATGGCCCGCAGAAAGGCGGGCAGGTCGTCGGGGGTGCGGCTGGTGATCAGGTTGCCGTCGACCACGACTTCCTCGTCCACCCATTCGGCCCCGGCGTTGACCACGTCGTCCTTGATGGCGAAAAACGAGGTCATTTTTCTGCCCCTTAGCACATCGGCCGAGGCCAGCATCCAGCCGGCATGGCAGATGGCGGCCACCACCTTACCGGCGTTGAACATCTCGCGCACCAGCTTCACCATGGCCGGATGGCGGCGCATCATGTCCGGAGCGTAGCCGCCGGGGATGACGATGCCGTCGTAGTCCGCGGCGGAAAGCTTGTCGGCCTCGGTGTCCGGTTTGACCGTGGTGCCGTCCTTGCCGTTGTAAATCATGGCGCTGCCCGATCCCACCACCGTAACCTGGGCCCCGGCTTCCTGCAGCCGAAAGTAAGGGTACCAGAACTCGTGAATATTGAACATCTCTTCGACCAGTATGAGCACGTTTTTCCCTTGCAGTTCCATGGCAGGCTCCTTTTCTATCGTTTGTCCAGCATTTTTTGGCGGTAATCCTCGCGTGCCGCCCGCTGCTCCAGGGTGCGCAGGCGCTGTTCGATTTCCGAGAGTTTAGCCGTGATCAGGTCCAGGCTTTTGACCACGGGGTCCCCGGATGCTGTTCCGGCAGCCTTCAGTGTCTTGACCTCGCGGCGAAGTTCGACAAGGGGGTCTTCGGCGCTGGTTCCTGTAACCTGGCTCACCGAAGCGGCATGGGCGCTGGCGGGCGACAGGGCACTCTGCAGCGCCGCGGCCCGGCGGCTCCTGGATTTTTCCCGGATGTGAAGGCCGATGAAAACGGCCAAGACAATGACAAACAGTATAAGCACCGGACGAGTCATGGCAACCTCCTTGCGTTGTAAATGGGCGGCACGCCGGTACGAGCGGGCTGTCAGGACAGCTCGGCTTCGGCCCAACGGACCAGTTTCTCGCGGAATATCTTCGAGTTGTGGCGGATGTCAACCGGAAAATCCCGGTGAAACAGCACCACCTGGATAGGCGCCGTCAAGGGGTGTTCGGCGGCCAGGGACAGCAGTTCGTCGCGCAGTTCGTTTTTGTCAACCGTTTGCTCGGTGCGGGCGATCTCGATGCAGATCACGGGCTTCTGGCGGCCGCGGGGCCCTACGCCCACCAGGGCGCTGCGGAAAACCGCGGGATGGGCGTTGAAGATCGACTCGCAGGGAATCGTGTAGAGGGTCTCCGAGGCTGTTACGACCCGATGGGACTTGCGGCCGCAGAACCAGATGCGGCCCTTCTTGTCCTGCCAGCCCAGGTCTCCCATGCGGTGCCAGAAGCCGTCGTCGTCCGCGATCTTGGCAAGGGCGTCGGCCTTGGCATTGCGGAAGTAGTGGCGCGTGACCAGATCGCCGCGCACGGCAATTTCGCCGATCTCGCCGGGAGGCAGCGTGAGTTCTTCCGACCAATGCTCGATGGGGGTGTCGGTGATGGTGATGATGCGCACGTCGAGGCCCTCCAGGGGCCGCCCCACGCACATACCGTAGCCCTGCCGGCTCAGGCGGCGGGTTTCGCCCAGGATCTCGTCGCTGCCGATGGAGGTCACCGGTACGGCCTCGGTGGCGCCGTAAGGTGTGTGAATCTCGGCGCCCTCGGTCAGCATTCCGGCGAAACGTTCGATATTGTCCGGGTACACCGGCGCCCCGGCCGAGACCACCCGTTTGAGGGGCGGCAGGCGGATGCCCTGGGCCCGGCCGTAGCGTCCCACGCGGTTTAACAGGGCCGGGGAGGCGAACATGTTGGTAACCCCCTGGTTTTCAATGGCCTCGATGATCTTGCGGGCGTCGACTTTGGCGGGGCGCGTGAAGTCCATGTCCGGGATAACGGCGGTCATGCCCAGGGCCGGGTCAAAGAGCGCAAAGAGCGGGAAGGTGGGCAGGTCGATCTCGCCGGGGCGGATGTCGAAGGCGCGGCGGATCTCTTCGATCTGGGCGCGGAAGTTTGCGTGCGTGTAAATAACGCCTTTGGCCGGGCCCGTGCTGCCGGTGGTAAAGAGGATGGCGGCCGTGTCCCTGGCGCGCGTCTCGGCCATGGGGAACGGTTTGTCCGCCGGACGGTAGAGCGCATCCAGGGTATGCCCGCCCCAGAACCAGCGGCGGCCGGCGGTGATCCAGATGGAGATGCCGGCGAAGAACCGGGGGTAGCGTTTGCGCAGCAGGTGGGCTTTGGGGATGCCGATGAAGGCGCCGGCGCGGCTGGACTGCAGGCAGTTGAGCATGCCCTCAACGCCCATGCCCGGGTCGACGACCACCGGCACGGCCCCGGCCTTGAAAAGGGCGAACGTCAGGATGAAAAAGTCGGTTCCCGGGGTCACCATCAGGATGGTGCGCTTGCCGGGGGTGATGCCGACGGCTTTCAGGCCGCGGGCCAGATCGTCGGACTCGCGGTCGAGCTGCGCAAAGGTCAGCTGGCCGTAGATCACGCGGCCCAGGGCATCCCGGCCGCAGGGGGTGACCACGGCGCGGGTGTAGGGGTGTTCGGCGGCGCGCTGGCGCAGCAGTTGGGCGATGTTGAAATGATCCGTCATGGAAACCTGCCATATGCTATAGCGAGGGTCTGAAAAAAGAAGATTATTCAGATCCGTTGGTTAAAAGAAAGTCGTCGATGCGTGCGGCCACCCGGCTGCCGGCGTCTTCCAGCAGGTAGTGGCCGGCGTTTTCGAAGCGGTGCACCTCGGCGTGCGGCAGGCGCCTGCGCCACTCGGCCAGGTAGTCGCGGTCGAAGACGAAGTCGCGCATGCCCCAGCAGATCAGGGCCGGCAGCGAGGAAAAGCGCCTTATGCGCCGTTCCACGCTGCGCACCAGTTCGAAACTGGGGTCCCCGGGCGCCAGCGGTATGTCGCGCACAAACCACAGTGTTGCCAACCGGTGGCGCGGGCAACCGTAAGGCGCGATCATCCCGCGCCTGACATCCCGCGGCAGGGGACGGGCCGGCGCCATGTAAAGCGCCGGCCGCGCGAACAGATTGAGGCCCAGCACCATAGCAGCCCCCAGGGGGCCGCCGCGGCGGATGACCTGCAGCCGCAGGGGCAGTTTTTTCCCGGCCGGCGGCAAAAAGGCCGCGGTGTTGGTGACCACCAGCCCGGCGACGCGCTCGGGGTTCGCAACCGCCCAGGCCATGCCGATCATGCCTCCCCAGTCGTGCAGCACCAGGAAAACTTTTTCGTCCATATTCAGGTGCGCCATCAGCGCCGCGAAGTCGTCCACCCGTCTTCGCAGCCGGAAGGGGTAGCGTCCGGCCGGGGGCTTGGCCGACAGGCCGCAGCCGATATGGTCCGGCACGATGGTGCGGAAGCGGCCCCGCAGGCGCAGCACCAGGTTGCGGTAGTAAAAAGACCAGGTCGGATTGCCGTGCAGCATGACCACCGGCGGGCCCTGGCCCTCGTCGAGGTAGTGCATGCGCCAGCCGTTGACCGTGGCAAAACGGGGTTGGAACGGGTACAGGTGCCGGAAGGGCGCCGTATCGATGCCGTGGACGGTGCTCATGGCGTCGCCGGCCCCCACTCGATGCCCAGCATGAGGCAGTTGAGGCCGCTGCCGATCCCCAGGAAGCCGACCCGGTCCCCGGGCGCCAGGAAGCCGCGCTCGTGGGCGATGGCGGCCGTGATGGGCAGCGAGACCGTGCCGATGTTCCCCAGGAAAGTGAACGTGGTGAAGTCCCGGTCGGACGGGATGCCCAGCTCTTGCAGGATGGTGCGCTGGTGGGTGGCGCCCACCTGGTGGCAGATGACCTTGTCGGGGCCTCCGTGCCAGCCCAACTCATGCGTGAAGGCCTGGTAGGTTTGCTTGCCCAGGGCCACGCCGTGGGTCAGCACGGCCACCGAGTCGGTTTCCATGACCGGATTTCCGGATTCCGAGAGCGGCGGTCCCGAACCCCAGCGGCACAGGCCGTACCAGGCCGGGTCGCTGCGCACCGCGCCGCCGGCCAGCCGGTGGCCGCGGCCCGCCGCTTCCCTGGCGGCCAGGATGACGGCCACGGCCCCTGAACCGCCGGTCAGGGTGGCGACGGTTTTTTTAAAGAGCGGCATGTCCGGGTTTTCCAGCAGGCGCTGAACCGAACGGTCGATGATGTCGCGCGACGACTCGCAGGAGACCACCAACCCCGCGCGGATGTGGCCCAGTTCGATGGCCGCGGCCACCTGCAGCAGGCCGTTTAACACCCCCAGGCAGGCGTTGGACAGGTCGAAGATCTGGTTTTCGGGCGGCAGCCCCAGCCGGTGGGCGATCTCGCAGGCCGTGGCCGGTTCCAGCCAGTCGCGGCAAACCCCGCCGTAAACCAGCATGCCGATGTCCTCCGGCGCCAGGCTGGAGGCGGCCAGGGCCTTGCGGCCGGCGCGCACGGCGCCCTCGGTCATGGTGAAGCCGGGGTCCCACAGGCGGCGCTCCTGAACCCCGGTGAGGGCCTCGAGCTGGCCCTTCTGCAAGTGCAGCCTGCGGTAGAGCGGTTCCAGGCGGTCCTCGAGATCCTCGCTGAGCAGAACGTTGGGCGGAAGTTCGTAGCCGAAACTATCGATGGCGACTCGGGTGAATAGCATGGTCTTTTGTCATCTCTTTATCGATCGGGTTGAGAAGGCGGCAGCAGGGCGACGCCGAAATCCTGCATCTCGTAGATGTACAGGCCGTCGACCTTGAGAAACCCGGAGGCCAGCAGCACCGGAACCGGCTTTTCGGTCGCATGCGTAATGACGGTCTCCACCGTCACGCGGCGGGCCTGCGGTGTGACCTGTCCGCGGTAGACCCACTGGTGTTGGCGGCCGGTGACCAGCGAAAAGCGGCCCGTTGCGGCCCGTTGCGGCCAGCGCTCCAGGGCGGCGGCTTTTACCAGCAGCAGAAAGGCCTCGATGCCCAGGGAACCCGGCCACACCGGGTCCTGGTAAAAGTGGGCCCGAAAAAACCACTCGTCGGGGTCGACGTCCTTCACCCCGCGGATAAACCCCAGTCCGTAGGGGCCGCCGTCGGGAAGAAAGCAGTCGATGCGGTCGAGCATGCGCAGCGCCCGCGCAGGCAGCCGTGCGCCGGCGGCGCCCGCTTCCACGGTGGTGCTGTCGTCCGGCGTAAGAGGCGGCTCGTCGGGCAGTTCCGGGGTGGTCTTCCGGCGGCAGGCGCCTTTTTCCGGCTGCCAGGCGCGGTCCGGGGCGTCCGCGATGCCCTTCTGGCGCGAGAGCGCCTCGGGCGTAAAGAAGCCGAAGTAGGTCGTGCCGCTGTAGACCGGGTCGTCTTCCAGGAGCACCTCGAAGTCGAAGTGCTCGATGATCATGGCGGCGGCCTCGGAAACATTGGTCAGGCGCGCGCGCATGCGCAGCAGGCCGTCGCCGGCCGGCACGTCGCGATGGATGGTGGCCGTGCCGCCCAGGTTGCGGAACTGCAGCTTGTGCCGGCTGCGCAGCGCCGAGCCCAGGTAGGCCGCCAGCCAGCCGCAGGGCTGCAGTGCGCATTCCAGCAGTACGCTGTAAGGCATGACGCCGGTGCGTTCGGCGGCGAAGTACCAGTTGGCGGCGGAGAGGTCATGCCGGGCCTCGATCCAGCCCCCGGGCGCAAGCGCCAGGGGCGGCGGTTCGGCCGAGGTGACGCGGTCGACAAACAGAAAGGGCGGCGACGGCAGGCGGGCCAGGAAGCGCTCCTGGTCGAACACCCGGTAGGCCTCGCCGAAGCACTGCGAGGGCTTCCCGCAGGCGTATGCCTCGATTTGGCGGCGGTCGCAGACCAGCTGCAGCGCGGATGCGGACCAGAGGGCTTCGATGTCGGCGCGGCGGACTCCCGTCATCTTGATGGACATGTCTTCGAAGCGCACGATGTAGCGCCCGTCGGCATACATGTGGGCGTCGGCCACGGCGAAGGGCTCAGGGTCCCAGCCCAGTTCCTTGATCTCCACCTCGTAGCGCACCTTGCGGGTTTCGGGTGTGACCGGCCCGCGGCACTTGAGCCGGCTGCGGAGGCCGCAGACCGGCTCGTAGCAGGCCTCCGCCTTGTCGCTGATCCATCCCATGCGCTGCAGCAGGACGCGCAGGGTGTGCGCACAGCACTCGTACATCAAGGTGCCGGGCATAACGCGGTCGTCGACGAAATGGCACGTCAGGAACCAGTCGTCGGGGTGGATGTCGGCCTCGGCGCGGATGCGGCCCAGCCCGTAGCGGCCGCCGCGGGGGGCCATCTCCAGCACGCGGTCGATGAGCTTCATGCGACCGCCCGGGAGGCGCAGACCCGGTGCGATGCCGCGGCCGGAAAAGGCGCTTCCGAAGGCCGCCGCGAGGTCGCCCCGCCGCAGGGCGTCCAGCTGATCGTCACTGCAGGCCTCGGGCTGTTCAAAAGGCACCGGCGGCCGCCACCCGGGCGGGCAGCGTCCGGGCAGGGGCTGCTTTTCCTCCTCGGTGAGCACGATGCCGCCCGAGGCTTCGATCTCCTCGGCGGTGAAAAACCCGGCGCAGCCGTTTCGCATGGTGATCAGGGGGCGGCCGTCAATGGTGCCGTCGAAGCGGAAGAAGAACAGCCAGGTGTCGCCCTGTTTGACGAAACGATCGATGTGGATCTCGTAGCGGATGGTTTCGCCCGGCCGCGGAAGGCCCCGGTGGAACGTGACCTCGGCGTCCAGCAGGCGATAGGCACGCTGCCCCCGGACGGCCAGGTCGATGCCCAGGTAGGCACACAGAAAGAGGTCGGCCTGCCCGGCCTCCACCGAGATGCACACCGGCGCGCGGCCGCCGTCCAGGTACCAGGCGTCGGGGTGCACGTCGTGTTCGGTGACCACCCTGCCCGAAGTGAGCGAGCCCTTCTCGCCCGCCACCGTGAGGATGCGGTCCACCAGCATGAGGGGTTCGTCGGGCAGGCGCACACGCACGCGGTAGCCGTCCACCGGGGCGAACGCGGGCCCCAGCACCCGCGCTACGCTGCCCACGGCGAACTCCATGCACATCTCCCGGGAAAAGGCCGGCGCAGGCCGGGATGCCGCCGGAGCGTCGCCGGAAGGTGTCTGCTGCAGCAGGCGCTGGTAGAGTCGCGCCTCAAGCGCCTGGTTTTCGGTGTAGGCCCTGAGGTTCTCGCGGGAGAGATCCAGGAACCGCCGGTGGGCCTCGGCGGTGGCGCGGCTGGCCGCCACCAGGTTTTCCACCAGGGGGTCGCCGGGGGCCGGGGGCGGTTCCGGCTCGCCGGGTGGGTCGACTGCGGGTTGCGGCGGGGCCGGGGCCTCTGGGCCGGCGCAATGGTCCTGTTTTTCCAGGGGGCGGCGCAGCTCGTCGGAAACCGTGATGCGGCGGCCCACGGTCACCGTCACGCCGGGCGCCTGTGTTGGCGTGCTGCTGGCCGGTTCCCCATTGCCGTAAAGGGCCTCCACGCGCACCGGCAAACGCCAGGCCGCCAGCTGCGCCGCCAGGTGCAGCACGGACTCGGACTCTTCGCGGCCGGCGGTGCTGGCCGCCACCGCCAGGTGCGGGCGATCCGCCAGGATGGCGTCGATCATGCGGGTGCAGGAATTCTGGGGCCCCATCTCCACGAACAGGCGCACACCGTCATCGTGGGCGCGGCGGATCAGGCGGGGGAAGTTGAAACCGTGCAGTGCCTGGGACAGGATGGCGTCGGCGGCGGACTCCCGCGAGGGCGTATAGACGCCCGCCCGGGCGCAGCCGTAAAAATCGATGGCCGGAACCGCGTAGGTCTCCAGCAGGTGCAGCCGCCGGTAAGCATCGCGCACCGGCTCAACCGCGTCGCAGTGCACGCTGGTAACGCCCCTGAGATCGATGGCGTCGCAGTTTAAGGCGTCGATCAGGCGGCGCACCTGGGCGCGCTCTCCGCCGACAACGCACTGGCGGTCGGTGTTGACAATCAGCCGGCGCACACGGGGGAAAGCGGACAGTCGCGCCTCGACCTGCGGTGCCGGACAGTTGACCAGCACCGTGGCCCACCTGAAATCGGCCTGGTCGGAAATGCCCCACGCCCGGCGGACGGCGAGGCAGGGCCCGGCCAGCTGGCGGGTGAAGAGATCGCTGGAAAGGGCGCGCGCCATCATCTCGTCGCGACCGCGCCAGAAGCCCAGGGCGAAAAGGGCCGCGGTTTCCCCCAGGCTGTAGCCGATGGCAGCCCGCGGTTCAATGCCCAGCCGACGCACGATGTCGGTCATGGCCATGCCAAAGATGATCTGCGTGCAGATCACGTTAAGCGGGTCGTCTAGCGCATCGGCGGCCGCTTTCTCCCAGCCTGCCGTCCAGTCACGGCGGCGAGGAAAGGCCTGGTTTGGCCGCAGCTGGTGCGAAAAATCACGGCTTTCGCGCTCCAGTCGGCGGAAAACGTCCGGCCAGCAGGCGCCCAGGCCGCGCATCATGCCCAGATACTGGTTGCCGGAGCCCGGGTAGACGAAGGCGATGCGGCCGTCGGGCAGCGGTTCCCGGGGGGTGACATAGAGGCCGGGCACCGGGCGGGCGTCGGAAAGCGCTTCGGGAGCCTCCAGGCGCACCTGCAGCTGTTGGGGATCCGCGGCCACCACGGCGGCGGCCACGGGATGGTTCGGGTCGGGCGGAAATTCGGAATGCCAGCGCAGCGCGGTCTGTACCGGCGGGAGCCCGTCAGATGCCCAGGTGCGCGCCCGTTCTCTGAGCCGCTGCACGGCCCGCGACAGGGCCTCGCGGTCGGCCGCATCCACCACGAAAAGAGCCGCCCTGCAGACGCCGGGGGGGCTTTCGAGGGCGGCATGCGCCCGCGGTGTTTTTTTGCCGTGGCCGGGCGCCTTTTGGTCGGATGACGGGGGCGCTTCCAGCAGCACGTGTCCGCAGTGGCCGTCGACGGTGATGGCGGCGCAAAGCGCCCGGCGGGGGAGGCCGCCCTGCGCGGCAGGCCAGAACTGGGCCGTGCGCGGCACGTGAAAGGCCTCCGATGTCCAGGTGCCGTCGGCCGCGCTGCGGTAGCCGGGAAGCGGCGGCAGCAGGCCGCGGTGCAAGCACAGGCACGCCTTGGCCACCGATACCAGGGCGCTGGCGGCCCCGGTGTGGCCGACGAGGGCTTTTGCGGCGCCCAGGGCCACCGAACAGGGCGCCGCAACCGGTGCCAGGAAGCGCTGCAGCGCCTCGGCTTCCGAACGGTCTTGGGCGGGGTCGCCGCTGCCGTGGGCTTCCACAAGCCCGATCCCCTCGGGCCCGCCGTCGACGTCCTGAAAAGTGCGCTCCAGAGCGCGTGTGTAGGTCTGTGCGAGGGTTTCCGATGGCAGCCTGGCGGCCGAAGCCGTTGCGCGCACCACGGCGTAAATGCGGTCGCCGTCGGCACGCGCGTCGGACAGGCGTTTGAGCACCAGCGCCACGGCACCTTCGCCGGGCAGGGCGCCGTCGGCGAGCGCGTCGAAGGGGCGCACACGGTCTCCGCCCGCAAGGCGCAGGAGGGCGTTTTGCAGCAGCACGTTGCGGATGTCTCCGGCCATGTCCACGGCGCCCACCAGGGCCGCCGCCAGTTCGCCGCGTTGAAGGGCGTCGACGGCGATCTCAAACGCCGCCAGGCCCGACGACTCCTCGGCCGAGACCACGTAGCTGGGTCCCCCTAGGCCCAGGTGCTTGGCCACGCGGCTGGCCGCCACCGAGCCCAGGGCGCCCAGGGTGCGGGTGGCGTTGAGCGGCGGCGAAAGATGCGCCTGCAGCGTGCGCAGCCAGCGGGTTTGGGCATCTTCGGAAAGATCCAGCCCATTTTCCCGAATCCACTGCCGGATGCGATGGTGCAGGCGCCAGCGAAGGTGAAAATCCGTGGCCTGCATGTCGAAGGAAATGCCGATCAGGCATCCCATGTCGGGCCGGCGGCCGCGCAGCGCCAGGCCCGCATCGCGCATGGCCGCCGCGCAGACACGGGTCGCCAGCAACTGCTGTGGCAGGATTTCCGGGATTTCCCGCGGTGGAGTGCCGAAACCGGTGAGGTCCAGTTCGAAACGATCCACCCAGGCGCCGCGGCGGGCGCTTCCGTCGAGCATTGCACCAGCAGCCTCTTCAAAACCGAGCCAGCGGTCCCGCGGCCGGGAAACGAAGGCTGGACGGCCGGAAAACAGCGACCTTTCGAAAGCCTCCAGCGAGTCAAGGGGGCCGACGTGGATTCCCATGCCCACTATGGCCACCGGTTCGACGGGGGGGCGCGTGGCCCGGCGGGGTGAAGCGTGCCGGGAAGCCGCGATGCGCGACTTTGACAGAGACCCGGCCGGGCGGCCGGGGCCCTCTTCCAGCAGCAGGTGGGCGTTGATGCCGCCGAAACCGAAGGCGCTGACGGCCGCGCGGCGGGGCGCGCCGCCGGACCGGCGTTGCCAGGGCTGCGGTTCGGTCTGAACCCGGAAGGGGCTTTGGGGAAGCGGGCTGTCCGCCGGCGGCTGCCGAAAGTGCAGCGAAGGCGGCAGTTTCTCGTGTTCCAGGGCCAGCAGGGTCTTGATCAGTCCGGCGGCGCCGGCGGCGGTGAGCAGGTGGCCGATCATGGTCTTGACCGATCCGATGGCGCACTGGCCCTTTTGCCAGGGCAGGTCACGCCACAACTGGACGTAGCTCTGGATTTCCACGGCGTCGCCCACTGGCGTGCCGGCGCCGTGGCACTCGATGAGGTCCACATCGTCTGGCGACCAGCCCGCCAGGCGATAGGCCTGCTGCATGGCGCGCAGCTGCCCCTCGCCGGCCGGGGCCAGCAGGCTTCCCTGCATGTCGTTGGAAAGCCCGATGCCGCGGATGACGCCGTAAATCCTGTCGCCCTGCCGCAGGGCGTCGTCCAGGCGCTTGAGCACCACCAGGCCGCAGCCTTCGCCCACCACCAGCCCGTCGGCGCGGGCATCGAAGGCCGCGCAGCGGCCGGAGCACGAGAGCGCCTGCAGCTGGCTGAAGCCCACCTGGGTGTACAGGCAGTCGGGCCGCGACACGCCGCCGGCCACCATAGCGTCGGCACGGCCTTCGGCCAGCGCGTCGCAGGCCAGCTTGACGGCGTACAGCGAGGAGGCGCAGGCGGCGTCCAGGGTCAGGTTCTGGCCCCCCAGTCCCAAGAGCCGGGACACCAGCACCCCGGGGTAGGCGGTCACGCGCGCCGCAGCGCAGCGCTTGCGCACCCTGGCGGCATCGAGGGTGGCGGGGCGTTTGAAGAGCAGGCCCTCGAAGGCGTCGCCGATCACGGCGTCGGCCAGCCGGGCAGCTCCCTCGGTGGGCAGGGCGATGGCGGCCAGCACCAGTCCGGTGCGCTGGCCTGAAAAGTCGGGGGCGCTTTCCTTCAGCGCGGCGGCGGTGTGCAGCACCAGCTTGTGCAGGGGATCTAAGCGGTCGTAGTCCGAAAGTAGCACCCCGTTGGGGGGGCGGTCGAGATCCGGCTGGCGGACAAGACAGCAGCGGTCTGCATAGGCGTGGTCCGGCACTGGGCCGGACTGCACCATGATGTCCGGCGAGGCCGGCCAGCGTCCAGGCTCCACCGGGGCGGTGGCGTCGACACCGGCCACGATGTTTTTCCAGAAACGGCGCACATCGGGCGCGCCGGGGAAGATACCGGCCATCGCGGTGACGGCAATGGGGATGAAATCGGGCATTTGATGGTTTCTGCTGTGACGGCAGCCTCGCGCGGGGCGCATTACGGCCGGCCTTTGGAAGATGGCTTCTCGATTTCTGCTCGGTGGTTTCCGGCTGGCGACGGTCTGTTTGCAGGCCAAGTGTGTAAACAGGATGATTCTGAGAATCATGCGATAATAAAGCTTTTCTATATACAAAACCCGGCCGGCGATGGCAAGTATATCCCGCATGGAGAACTTTTTTTCAGTATTCTTTTCAAGGTAAGGCAATGCCCAGTAAGGCCTCCTATTCAGCAGGAAGGCTTTCTTCCAGGCTGCTCCACCGGGACGAACAGACGTCGTCTGCGCTCCGTGAGCCCCGGCGGGGATGCGCAGGCCACCGGCGCTGAAAGGCGAGAACGCGCTGCGCTCAGACAGCTCGCCTTTCTTCACGCGCCGCCATCCTGCGCCTCGTTTTCCCGCCGGTTCGCCAACTGCGCACAGCCGACGCCGGCCCGCCCCTTCCATTTCGGAAGGACGCGAAAAGCCAAGGCCATTTGCAGTCAATAGGCTGACACTACGGGCGATTAACCCGATCGCCAAGGCGCTTTCCCTTTTCGAAGGTGCGTAGAGATGGTATAATTTTATCCAATTGTAGGGTTCCGGTGTTCATCACGCCGGTGACGGCAACGTTGCGGCACTGCGCCGCTGCGCACAAGGGCCAGGAAAAGGCAGATTCGGTATGAACAGGTACAACCGTGAACAGTTCGAGGCCCTGGTGGCCGTGAGGCGACACTTGGCCGCACTACCTGAAAAAGCCATCGCACAACTACGTAAAGACATTCACTCTTACCTGGAATTCCGGGAAGATGTAGATGTTTACCTGAAGAAATACTTCAGTCTTGTATGCGCTCGCCAGTGTTACCGCAACGCCCGCAGCGCGTGCTGCTCCCGGGAGGGGATCATCACCTTTTTCGCCGATGTAGTGGTCAATGCGCTGGTATCCGGAGACACGCGGCTGGAAGAACTGCGCAAGACCCTGCAGGAGGACCGGGGCGGGCCCAAGTGCGTCTACCTGGGACCCGAAGGCTGCCGCTGGCGGGTGCGGCCCATCGTGTGCGCCATGTTCCTGTGCGATGCGGCGCAGGAGCAAGTTTTTGCGAGCCATCCGGAGGCGGCCGGGGCATGGCGCGAGCTGGAGGGGCGGCGCAAAGGCTTCACCTGGCCGGATCGCCCCGTGCTCTTTGACCGTCTGGAGGCGTTTTTTCTGGCGCGGGGCCTGTCGTCTCCCCTGATGTACCTGCACAACAGCCCCGGTATGCTGATGCTCAAGCGCAAGTGGCGGGAGCACCCATGAGCGTTTGCGCAGACGGAAAATCCCGCCGGGGCGTAAAGATCACCCTCTCCAGCAGCCTGCGTGTGCAGGGCCTGTCGCCGGAACTGCGCGCTGAGCTGGAGAAGCGCCTCTGCTTCACCAATCCCAAGTGGCTGGAAAACCACCGCATGGGGCGCTGGAACCGCGGCGTTGCGCGGCGACTGAAATTTTACCGCCGGCTTTCCGGCGGCGGCCTGCAGATGCCCCGCGGCTACATACGCCAGCTGCTGCTGCTCTGCCGGGAAAGGGAGATCCCCTGGCGCATCGACGACCGACGCCGCAGCCTGGCGCCGGTGGATTTCACCTTCCAGGGGCAGCTCAAAGCCTTCCAGCAGGAAGCGGTGGAAATCATGGCGGCGCGGGATTTCGGCACCCTGTGTGCGCCCACCGGAAGCGGCAAGACGGTCATGGCGCTGCACCTGGTGGCACAGCGGCGTCAGCCGACCCTCATCGTGGTGCACACCAGCGACCTGGCGCGCCAGTGGGTGGCGCGCATTCAGCATTTCCTGGGGCTTACGGCCGAAGAGGTGGGGCGCATCGGCGGGGGCCGCCGCCGGCTGGGCGAACGCATCACGGTGGCCATGGTGCAGACCCTGTACAAGTGCGCTGACGAGGTCGCTCCCAAAACCGGCTTCCTGGTGGTGGACGAGTGCCACCGCTGTCCCAGCCGGACGTTCACCGAGGCGGTCACCGCCTTCGACAGCCGCTACATGCTGGGCCTGACCGCCACCCCCTGGCGTCGCGACAATCTGGCCGACCTCATCTTCTGGCACCTGGGCAGCCTGCACCACCGGGTGCCCCGGAAAGAACTGGTCGCCAGCGGCGATGTGCTGCCGGCTACTGTCATCTACCGTCCCACAACTTTCGAACCCTTCCACGACCCGGTCCAGGAGTACAGCAAGATGCTGGTGGAACTGACCTGCGACGATCGACGCAACCGCATGATCGCCGAAGACGTGGCCCGCGAGGCCCGCCGGGGGCAGGGCGTCTGCCTGGTGCTGTCGGACCGCAAGAGCCACTGCGAGACCCTGCGGGCGTTGCTGGCTTTCGGCCACAAGATCGACGCCGAGCTGCTCACCGGAGACCTGCCGCGGGAAGAGCGAAAGCAGGTGCTGGAAAAGGTGCGCGACGGGCGCTGCCGCGTGCTGGTGGCCACCGGGCAGCTCATGGGGGAGGGCATCGACTGCGGGGAACTGACGACGCTCTTTCTGACCACCCCCATCCGGTTCAGCGGCCGCCTGGTGCAGTACCTCGGTAGGGTGCTGCGGCCGCTGCCGGGCAAAGAACGCGCCGTGGTCTACGACTACGTGGATGAGCACGTGCCCGCCCTGGCCGCCGCGGCCCGTGCGCGGCGGCAGGTGTATGGCCAATGATCACGCGGCCGTGTTGGCGCGGAAGGCGTTGAAGAGCGTCGGGCTCATGACGGCCTCGTAGCCCTGCATGCGGGCCACAACGGCGCCCTCGGCGTCGACGAAGGTAATGTCCCCGGTGAAGCGGCGACCGGAGGTGGAGACTCCGTGCAGCACGGCGGTGACCCCGTCCGCCGGGAAGCGGCGGCGGTACTGGCGGTAGCTCCGGATGTAAGCCGGCAGGGAGACCATGCCCTCGTGGTCGTAGCACCACAGGATAGCCAGCTGGAAGGCGCAGTCCAGCACCAGGGGGTCCATAATCCAGCGGCTGCGCAGGGGGTTGCTCACCCAGTGGGCAGGCGGCGGTGCGGTCGCGATGCGTGCGGTCATGAACTTGCGGGTACCGGCCGTCACGCGCTGAATGCCCTGCAGCGGTTCGCCGTGAAAAAGGATCTGCCCGTAGATCTCGCGGGTGCCGCGGCCGTAAGGTTCGGCGGAAAGATAGGGCTGCAGATCAAAGCTTTCCGGCGCCGGCGGCAGGCTTTCGGTCAGCAGCACACTGCCGCGGGCGTGGATGGCCTCGCGGCCGTCCACGATGCCGTCGCGCACTTCCACCGGCACCTCGTAGCGTGCGTCTTTTCGGCGGGCCTTGCCGGCCATCAGGCGCACCACTTTTTCCTCCCCGCCCTCAAGCCGGATTCCCTTGAGCAGGCGCACGTCCTGCAGACCACACAGCAGCAGGCCAGGGTTTTCGTGCAGGGCGCCGTGGCCCATCCACTCGGCCATCAGCGCCAGCGGCACCACCGGCGACCCGTCAATGACGTGGGCGTCGAGAATGCCGGTATTGCGGATGGAGACCTCCTGTTTGAAGGCCAGTGAAAGCGGTTGTGCGGCTGTCGCTCCAGGGGCCGGTTTTCGCTTTTCATCGGAAACCAGCCGCGCGCCGACCACGACTTCAACGTCCCCGCCCGGCGGGCGGCTCATCTCCAGCAGCAGGCAGCGCACCCCGTCTTCCACGGAGATCAGGTCGATGCCCCGATCGGCAAAAGCGCGTTTGAGAGAGGGCGTTACCATGCCGCCGTCCCAGGGGCCCCAGTTGATGGACAGGCAACGGCAGTCGGGCAGACGCCGGGCGGTCTGCTGGGCGATTTTGTTGAGCACCTCGTTGGCGGCGGCGTAGTCGACCTGGCCGGGATTGCCCATGCGGGCCGCCACCGACGAGAAGAGCACCAGGTAGCGCAATTGCCGGGGGTCTACGGCCTGCAGCAGGGAACCGAGACCGGCGACCTTGGTCTCAAAAACGCTGCGGAACTGCTCGGGCGTCTTGTCGGCGATGAAGCGGTCCGCCAGCACGCCGGCGGCGTGGATGACGGCCCGCACGGGGCCGTGGTCCTGCCGAACGCGGTTGAGAATCCGGGCCACGGCCAGACGGTCGCGGATGTCCACGCTGTGATAGAAAACGGAGGCTCCGGCTTCTTCGACAGCCTTCAGGGCGGCCGCCAGTTCGCGGTTGGCGCGGTATCGCCGGTAGGCGGACTCCACGTCGGCGGGCGCGGCACGTCCCCCAAACTCGTTTTCGAAGACGGCCTTTTTGATTTCGGCCGGTTCGACGGCGTTTTTCAGCCAGGCGGGCTCTTCGAAAACGGCCGGGCTGCGGCCGAAGAGGACCAGGCAGGGCCGAACAGCGGCCGCCAGGGCGCGGGTGGCGGCCGCCGTGATGCCGCGGGCGCCGCCGCTGACGACCACCACATCGCCGGGGGACAGCGCCAGGCGCACCTCTTCCTCTCCCGGAAATGGCTCGTCGGTCAGCACGGGGACCATGCGGCGAATGGTGTCGCCGGACGGAAGCAGCCCAATTTCGACGCTGTCGGCGGCCATGGGCGTCAGCAGTTCGGCCACCACGGCATCGGCCGCGGCGGCGTCGCCGCCGCCTGCGGGAACATCGAAGGCGCGGCAGGTGACCGTCGGCCACTCATGGGACGCGGTCTTGGCCATGCCGGCAAGGGCCGCCCCCAGTGGAGACCCCTCCACCTCGCCGCCGCCAAACCCGTAACGGCCGTCCAGGCGCGAGACGGTGGCGAACAGGGCGGCGCCCTCACGTGCGGCGTCCACCAGCTGCGGCGCAAAGCGATGCAGGGCGGCAAACGCTTCGGCGGCGAAGCTGCTCTGGTAGAGGGCTTCTCCCTCAAGGGGAAGATCATCGGGGGCGACCAGGATCAGGCCGGCGGCCGGCCGCGGGTCAAAGCCCTCATCGGCAGCGTGCTCGAGTGAAAGAACCTCGCTCTCAACACCGCGGTTCCGGAAACGGCCTTTCAGCGCCAGTACAAGCGGGTCATTTTCCGCCCCCGCGATGAAGACCCGCCGCCCGGCTTCGAGGCAAAGGGGTTCGCCCGGGTGAAAAGAGGTCTCCCGGAACCGCACACAGCGGCGCTGGATCCCGGCCGGCCAGCCGCCGGACAGAAGCGGCTCGGCAACATCCGGTTTGGGCCCCGGAAAAACCACCAGCTTGCTGTCGGGTTCCGGGCTTTGCCCAGCGGGGGCTTTTTCGGCGTTTTCGGGGGCGATCACGTCCACGATTTGTCCCAGGGTTTTGAGGGTGGCGACCTTGTCCGGGCGGATGGGCGGCAGGTCGGGCAGCTTCTCTTCGAAGGCCGAAAGAATTTCGACGCGCTTGATGGAGTCGATGCCCAGGTCGGCCTCGATATCCATGTCCAGGCGCAGCATTTCGGCCGGGTATCCCGTCAGCTCCGCCACCACCTCCAAGAGCGCCTTCTCGATGGCGGACGCGGCGGTCGAGGGGGGAGATGCCGGCTGTTCCACGATAGCGGTTTGCGCAGGCGCAGGCGGCGGGGCGGACGTCGGCACTTCGCCGCCGGTATCGGTGAGCAGATCCACGATCTGTCCCAGGGTTTTGAGGGTAGCGACCTTGTCCGGGCGGATGGGCGGCAGGTCGGGCAGTTTCTCCTCGAAGGACGAGAGGATCTCGACACGCTTGATGGAGTCGATGCCCAGGTCGGCCTCGATATCCATGTCCAGGCGCAGCATTTCGGCCGGGTATCCCGTCAGCTCCGCCACCACCTCCAGGAGAACTTTTTCCATGGGCTGCGCGGCGCGCGGTGCCGTCCGTGCCGGCGGTTCGGGTGTCTCGGCAGGTACATCCAGAGCAGACGTCTCGTCAGCCCGCGCAGGGGCCGGCCGGCTTTCGGCGACCGGCGGTGCGGCAGGCGCCCGATCGGCTTCCACCGGGGGCGAAGCGGGCGATGGCACCGCGGCCGGGGCGGGTTCGGAAATGGCGGAAAGCGGGAGCTCTGGCGCAGGAGGCGCCTGGTCCCCCGGGAGATCCAGGGCCGCCTGGGCCACGTTGCGTGTCTGGGCCATCATGCGCTGCAGGGCCACGGTGGCTTCGCGCTGGCTTTCCAGGAAAAGCTGGTGGGTGCGGGCCGTTTCCTGCTGCAGGCGTTCGATGGCGGAAAGGCCCTGCTGGACTGCCTGCAGCGCGTTGGCGGCAAGGGATGCGTCGGCCGGCGGCTGGGGTTTTGCTGCCTTGTCGCCGAGCGGCCGGTCGCTCGGCGGGGGCGTCGGCGCCTTCGGGGCTGCGGGCGGCACCGGGCTTTTGCCGTCCGCCGGGCCGGAAACGGCCGGTTCGGGGGGGCGGTCCGCGAAAGCGGGTTTGGGGTCTGCAACCGCCCGGCTGCCGGTGTCGGTGGCGCCGCGGGCGGCGGCTTTGCGGTAGTTGGCTCCGGAAATGGGGATGTTCATAACGGGTTTCTTTCGCGGCGCCGGGGGCGGGGGGCCTCCCCAGCGGTTGAGATTGACGCGATGGCCCAGGGCGGCCAGCTCCCCCAAACAGCGGGCCAGGTCGGCCAGGCCCGATTTTTTGCCCGAGGAAGCGTCGACGCCGAAACAGTGGATATCCTCGCCCTTTAAAATGGCTTTCACCAGACCGGTGAGCACGGCGCGCGGGCCGACTTCGACGAAGGTGGTGCCGCCGCTTTGGAAGATGTTGCGGATTTCGTTGACGAAATCCACCGGCTGCAGGATCTGTCCGGCCAGGATTTTGCGCGCCTCGGCGGCATCTGCGGGGTAGGCCCGGGCCGTGGTGTTGGAGTACACACCGATTTCGCCGGGCGTGAAGCGCACGTTATCAAGTTCGCTGGCGAAAGGGCGCTGGGCGTCTTCCACCAGACGGCTGTGAAAAGCGGCCGCCACGGGCAGTTTGATGGCCCGAAAACCCTGCTGCTTGCACAGGGCGGCGGCGCGGTCGATGGCTTCCAGCGTGCCCGACAACACGCCCTGGGAAGGACTGTTGCGGTTGGCCAGGATGACGTCCAGGCCGCTGGCCTCCACCAGTTTCTGGAGATCGTCCAGGGGCGCCTTGACCGCCAGCATGCCGCCGGCCTCGCCGCCGCTCTTGCCGGCCGCGGCCATGTACCGGCCACGCATGACCGAGAGGTGAAACAGGGACTGCAGATCGATCCAGCCGGCGGAGAAATGGGCGCACAGTTCGCCGTAGCTGTGCCCGCAGGTGACCTCGGGGTGAACCCCGAAGGCCGCCAGCACCCGGGCCATCATGAGGCTGACGGCCCCGATGGCCGGCTGGGCGATGTCGGTGCTGCGAAGGGCGGCCTCCTGCTGCTGGAGCGTCTTCTTGTCCACAGCCGGCGGCGGGTAGACGTAGTCGCTCAGGCGCCGGGGCAAATCACAGCGGTGATTGGCTTCCTCGAACAGGGAAAGGGCCTCGGGAAAGGTGCAGGCCAGGTCACCGCCCATGCCAACGTACTGGCTGCCCTGTCCGGGAAACAGGAACACCAGGCGGCCCTTCTGCGGGCCGCTGCCGAAAAAGACGTTGGTAAAACGCCAGTGCCGCTCACCGGCGCGCTCCTCCAGCGTGTCGGCCGCTTTGGCGAAGAGGGCCGCGCTTTTCTGCGGATCCTGGAGGCCGTCTTCGACGACCAGCAGCAGGCGCTGGTTGTCTGAGGTGGAGAAATCGTCCCGGCTAGCCGCTGCCCGGCGGGCGAGTTCATCGGCGGACGGGGTGTTCTCGAAAAAAGACCGCCAGGCGTTCAGCGCCTCGTGCAGGGATTCACGCGAGTCCCCCGAAAGGGCCACGATTTCCACCGCACGGTCCCAGGAGGTGTGGTCTTTGGCGGGCCGGTACTCTTCGAGCACGGCGTGGAAGTTGCTTCCGCCGAAACCGAAGGCGCTTACCGCGGCGCGGCGGGGGTGATCCGGGCGGGCGAACCAGGGCCGCGAGCGGTGGTTGAGATAGAAGGGGCTGTCGTCGAGTTTCAGGCCCGGGTCGGGGTCTTCGGCCTTGATGGTGGCGGGCAGCACCTTGTGGTGCAGGGCCAGCACGGCCTTGATGAGGCCGGCCGATCCGGCCGCGGCCTTGGTGTGGCCGATCATAGACTTTACCGAACCCAGGGCGCAGAAGGGGCGCTGCGGGCCGTCGTCGCCGAAAACCTCGCGCAGGGCCTCGACTTCGGTGCGGTCTCCCACGCGTGTTCCGGTGCCGTGGGCCTCGACGAGTTCCACCGTGGCGGGCGCCACGCCGGCCGAGCGGTAGGCCTGGCGCAGGGCCTTGGCCTGCCCCGCGGCGCGCGGGGCGTAGATGCTCTGGCTGCGCCCGTCGCTGGAGGTGCCCAGGCCGCGGATGACGGCGTAGATGCGGTTGCCGTCCCTTTCGGCGTCGGCCAGCCGCTTGAGCACCAGCATGCCGATACCCTCGCCCAGCAGGGTGCCGTCGGCCTTTTGGGAAAAGGGGCGCACGTCGCCGGTGGGCGAGAGGATCTGCGTGCTGGCGAAGCACATGTGCATGAAGATGTCGTTGAGGGTGTCCACCCCGCCGGTGACCACCATGTCGCTGCGGCCGCTGAGCAGCTCCAGCAGCGCCAGGTGCAGGGCGCTCATGGAACTGGCGCAGGCGGCGTCCACCACGCAGTTGGTGCCGCCCAGGTCCAGGCGGTTGCAGATGCGCCCGGCCACAACGTTGCCCAGCAGGCCGGGAAAAGAACCCTCCTGCCACGAAACATAGCTGTCGGCGATGCGGTCCATGATCTCGCGGGCCTTGTCGCCCTCGATGCCGGCGGACGCCAGTGCACGGCGCCAGTGGGGGTGGCCCAGCCGGGCACCCAGCGGGATGACCAGTTCCTGGGTGCCGGTGACGCCCAGGATTACGCTGACCCGGTCGCGGTCGAAGTCTTCGCGCTCCGCCGGGTAGCCGGCGTCCTGCAGGCACTGGCGGGCGACCACCAGGCCCAGCAGCTGGGAGGTGTCGGTGGCCTCCATGAGGTTGGGCGGAATCCCGAATTCCATGGGGTCGAAATCCACGGGCGAAAGGAACCCGCCGCGCTTGACGTAGACGTGGTCCTTTTCCGAGGGGTTCTCGCTGAAATAGTCTTCGATGGACCAGTGGCTGTCGGGCACCTCGCCGATGCCGTCCAGTCCCTGGTAAAGCAAGCGCCAGTAGGCTTCCAGTCCCGGTGAACGCGGAAAGAGGCAGCTCATGCCGATGACGGCTACGGCATCGTGCCGCGGGCCGGATGATTCTGAAACGGGTTTCAAGGCACGTTCCTTTGGTGTCGATGATGGGTCAAGTCTTCAAATACGCCCGGATTTCTTCCGGTCTCAAGGGGCGAAAGCGGTCGCTGCCCGGGGGGAGCGCGACGCCCTGGAGCCGCACCCAATTGGCGCGCGTGCGCACGGCGGCGCCGAACAGCAGGTTCATGGCCACCGTGACGGAGTCGCGTTCGTCGGGGGCTTGCAGAAAACTGCCGCGGACCCACTGATTGAAAGCGCCCATGGCCGGGCCGCACCAGATCTGGTAGTCGATGCGCCGGTCCGCGTCGCCGCCCACAGCCCAGCCCGAGGCGCGACCCAGGTAGGAGCGGAACACCAGGGCCATCTTGTGCCGCGGCTGTTGTTCGGCCCTGGCGATCTGGGACGGTTCGCGGGCTTCGAAAAAGGTGCGCGTTTCCCGCCAGGCCGTCTCGAAATCGCTGCGCAGGATCTCTTTTTCCACCATGGCACGCTGATCGGCCGGAATGTCCTCCCAGCGTTCGTGGGTGCTGTAGAGCTCGTAGAGGCGGGCGGCGCGCAGCGGAAACATGGTGCCGCGCTTGAGGACCTGCACCTTTACGCCCATCTCGAACATGTCGGCCGAAGGGCACATGGCGATGTCGGCCTGTCGGGTCTCGGCCAGCATACGGCGTACGGCGGCGGATGTGCCGGCTTCGCAGCAGGCCTGGTGGATGCTGCCGGCCAGGACATAGGCGGCGCCCATGGCGAAAGCCGCGGCGGTCGACTCGGGGGTGGCGATCCCGCCGGCCAGGCCGACTTCGACCCGCCGGGGGTAGCCGAATCGTTCCTGCAGTTCGTCGCGCAGGGCCACCATTGTGGGCAGCAGGGTCAATGCCGGCCGGTTGTCGGTGTGGCCGCCGGAGTCAGCTTCGGCCGTGATGCCGTCGGCCATGGGCATGGCGGCGGCCAGCTGCGCCTCTTCGGCACTGACGAGATTCGCATTCCGCAATTCCCGCAGCAGTTTCTCGGGCGGCGGCGACAGGAACTTGCGTGCCACCTCGACCCGCGAGACTTTGGCGATCAGTCGCCGGCCGGGAAGCAGGTTGCCGTCGGCATCGCGATGGAATCCCTTTACCCGCAGGTAGACCAGTGGAAGCGTCAGGCCCAGGAACGCCGAAGCGCTGACCAGCGGGACGTGCCGCCGCAGGAAAAGATCTACGGTGGCTTTTTCCAGATCCGGATTGGCGGGGCTATGGATCAGGTTGATGCCCCAGGGGATGGGGCCGGCCGCTTCGAGCCGGTCGATGGCGTCTTCGATGCGCTCCAGGGGCAGCCCGCCGGCACCGAAGATGCCCAGCATGCCGGCAGCGCCCATGGCGGACACCAATTCCACCGACGTGATGCCGTTGGCCATGGCGCCGACAATGTAGGCGTAACGCAGCCCCAGCAAGCGGCGGGCATCGGGGCTTCCGAGGTTCTCCAGCGGCAGCGGCGGCACCCATGCCGCCAATGGGAATACGCCGTTTTCATCGACCGCGTCCGTCGGTGCAACACGTCCGCCGGGAGCCACGGCGCTCTCTCCCTTATGACGCACTGCGCAAAACGGCTGGTTTAGCGACATGAGTGCGTCCCGAAAAGCCTTCTCACCGCCTCGCGGTTCATACTCTCCGACAACACAACACATTGTTTCGTATAAAGAATTTAGATTTTGAGATGCGTATGACAAGCAGTTGCTTCCCTGCGGCGCAGCAAGTGGGAGGCGTCCACAACCTCCTTTCGATGCACCGATATTGTCCGTTTTTCGAACTGTAAGCCGTTCCTATATATTCAAGCTGCAAAAGCGTGTCAAGAAACAAGCTTTATTTTTTTTATATCAAAGACTTTCGCGTTGTAAAGGGAGCAACACGGAGCGTTGGCGGATCAACGGGGCACAGCGGGACCGGCAGAAGCGAATGCCGTTGTTGCCGGAATGCATGCGGCGGTGCGTGGGTATCAAAGCAATAAATCAGGAACATGTAGAAATAACAACAGAAAAAATATGTACCTCAGATTATGACGCAATCGTGAGGCGCGTCATATTACCCCCTGGGATGGTATTTTTCGTGTAGCCGCTTGAGGCGATCGCGGGCCACGTGGGTGTAAATCTGGGTGGTGGAGATGTCGGCGTGGCCTAACATGATCTGAACGGCTCGCAGGTCGGCACCGCCCTCCAGGAGGTGGCTGGCAAAGGAGTGGCGCAGGCTGTGGGGGGTCACTTTCTTGACCAGACCTGCACGGCGGGCGCAGGTTTTAAGCATCTTCCAGAATCCCTGGCGCGTCATGGGGCGTCCGGCACGGGCCACGAAGAGGACATCTGAAGTATGGGCCTTCAACAGGCGCGGCCGGGCCTCGGAGAGGTATTCGGAGATGCTGCGGCGGGCCGACTGCCCGAAGGGCACGATGCGCTCCTTGCTGCCTTTGCCCATGACGCGCACGAAGCCGGCTTCCAGGTTGACGTCCGTCACCTTGAGATTCACCAGTTCCGATACCCGCAGTCCGGCGGCGTAGAGCAGTTCCAGCATGGCCAGGTTGCGCAGATCTACAGGGCGTTCGGATTCGACAGCGGACAGCAGACGGGCGATCTCTTCGCTGGAGAGTACATCGGGGAGCTTGAGGCCGCTCTTGGGAAGATCGATGAGCCGGGCCGGATCTCTGGGCAGAATCCCCTCCCTTGCGAGGTAACGGTAAAAGCCGCGCAGGGTCACCAGGTGGCGTGCCCGCGAGCGGCTGCCCAGTCCGTCCTTACGCAGGTTGATCAGGTATTTGAGTAGGAGGGGCGTGTCCCGGCCGGATACCGTGCCTTTCCCATGGTCAGCGAGAAAATCGAGGTAACGCAACAGGTCCCGGCTGTAGGCGGCCAGTGTGTTCGGCGACAGGCCCTTTTCCACGAGCAGGTAGTTCAGGTACTCGTCCGCCAAAGCGTCGAGGGACGCGTTGCGTGCAGGACTGCGCCGGTCGTCCGTGAGGGAGGATTTTGTCTTCATGCCGGTCTGTTGTGTAGCAGAAGCAGCAGGCCCAGATCAACCGCCGAATCGCGCCAGGCTTCGGCATCGCTTGCGCTGTGCGCCGTGCCGCAGCAAGTGCCGGCTTGCCCCTATATCCCGGTGCAGGCAGCCATTCAAAGCCCCCTGCGTTACGCCGGTCAATCGTTCGTGCGATTGCCCCCGGGCGTGCCGCAATGCGGTTGACAATCCCACCGTCCTGATGTTTAATCGAATTCACCTTGGCGCATCCGACCTGTCAAGCTTTCCCCAAATAAGACACCGCACTGGCCCGACGTTAGGCGAGAAGAGACATGATCTGCCCGCAATGCAGCGCCGACAACCTGCCCGAGCGCAGATTCTGCCGCGAGTGCGGCACGCCCCTGGCGCCCCGCTGCAGCCGGTGCGGTGCCGAGAACCAACCCGGCGACAAGTTCTGCGGCCAGTGCGGCCAGCGCCTGGGCGCCGTTGCCGCACCCCGTAGTGAAACCGTTGCCATGGAAAACCGCCTTAAGCGGATTCGCCAGCAGCTTCCCACCGGACTGGTGGACCGCATCCTGGCCCAGCGGGGCAAAATAGAGGGCGAGCACCGCACGGTGACCGTCGTGTTCTGCGACCTGGCGGGATATACGGGCATCGCCGAAAAGACCGGCGCCGAAGAAGCCTACCATCTGATGGAGCGCGTCTACGGGGTTCTAATCGAAAAAATCAGCCAGTACGGCGGCACCATCAACGAGATGACCGGCGACGGGGTCATGGCGCTATTCGGCGCGCCCATTTCACTGGAAGACGCCCCCCAGCGCGCCATTCGTGCATCGCTGGCCATTCACCAGGAGATCGCCCGCCTGGGAAACCGTCCCGAATGGAGCAACCTGCCGCTCAAGATGCGCATCGGCATCCACACCGGGCCGGTGGTGGTGGGTGTGCTGGGCAACGATCTGCGACTGGAGTTCAAGGCCGTGGGAGACACGGTCAACCTGGCTTCGCGCGTGGAGGGGCTCGCGGACCCGGGAACGACCCTGGTCTCCGAGGAAACCTTCAAGATGACCGAAGGGCTCTTCCGCTTCGAGGCCCTGGGAGAGAAAAAGGTTCACCGCCGGGAGAAGCCCGTGCGGGTGTTCCAGGTGATCGCCGCCAGTACCCACCGCACGCGCTTTGACGTGGGCGCCGAGCGGGGGTTGACGCCCCTGGTGGGGCGCGAGCGGGAGCTAGAACTGCTGCTCGACGGCTTCGAACGCGCGCGACAGGGCAGGGGACAGGCCTTTTCCATCGTTTCCGAGGCGGGCGTCGGAAAATCCCGGCTGCTCTATGAGTTTCGCAAGGCCGTGGCCAACGAGGCGGCCGCTTTCCTGGAGGGGCGCTGCTTTTCCTACAGCGCCGCTTTTCCCTACTTCCCTTTGGCAGACCTGTTGGGGGCATACTTCGACGTCCATCGCGAAGACCCGCCGCAGCAGAACATTCGTCGTGTTCGCCAGGGGCTCAAACAGCTGGGCAGCGACGAGCAGGCCAACCTGCCGGTCCTGCTGGAGCTTTTCGGCATCGCCGCCAACGGCAGCGTCCGCATGGAACTGCGGCCCGACGACCGCCGCGCCCGCATCATCGAGACCCTCAAACGCATAGCGCTGAACCAGGCCGAGAAAGGGGTCACGGTGATCGCCATCGAGGACCTGCACTGGGCCGACCGCTATTCCGAGGACATTCTCAAGGAGTTGCTGCAGGCCATTTCCCTGTCGCCGGTGCTGCTGATCTTCACTTACCGCCCCGAGTTCATCCACACCTGGGGCGCCCGGACCTACCACAACCAGGTGATTCTCAACCGGCTGTGCAACCGTGAGAGCCTGCAGATGGCCTCCTACCTGCTGGGCGGTGAACGCATCGGCGTCGAACTGGAACAGCTGATCCTGGAAAAGACCGAGGGCGTACCTTTTTTCATCGAGGAGTTCATCAAGTCCCTGGTGGATCTGAAAATCATCGAGCGGCACGAGGGCTGCTGGAACCTATACCGCCGCGTCGACCAACTCACCATACCGGCCACCATTTACGACGTCATCATGGCCCGGGTGGACGGACTGGCTGAGGGCGCGCGCGAGATTCTGCAGGCCGGCGCCGTCATCGGGCGTGAGTTCAGCTATCGACTGATCGCGGCGCTCATGGACTGCGGCGAAAAGGACCTGATGACGCGCCTGACGACCCTCAAGGAAGCCGAACTGCTCTACGAGCGCGGCATCTACCCGCAGTCGACTTACGTTTTCAAGCACAACCTGACCCGTGACGTGGTGCTGGCGTCCATCCTCAACGGACACCGAAGGGAACTGCACAACCGCATCGGGTTGGCACTGGAGGAACTCCACGCGCCGCAGATCCAGGAGATGGTGGAGGTGGTGGCGGACCACTTCATTCGCGGCCGGAACTACGACAAAGGGGCGCTGTATGCCAAGATGGCCGGCAAGAAAGCCCAGAAGGCCGGGCTCTTCAAAGAGGCCATCAAGTGGGCCCAGGCCCTCATCGACTGTTACGAGAAGATGCCCGAGCGCCCGGAGATCCAGAAGAAGATCATCGATGCACGCACCGTGCTGTCCGGGTACTTCACCAGCCTGGGGCGGCTGGTGGAGGCCCGCCAGGCGGTGCTGCCGGTGGAGGAAACGGCCCGGCGATTGGACTACCGCCGCCGCATGCCGGCTATCTACACGGCCATCGGCCTCTACACGCTATGGGTCAAGGAAGATTTCCCGGAAACCACCGACTACCTCAACCGCGCGCTGCAGATCGGAAAAGAGGTGGGCAACTACGTCTCGGTATTCCTGACCAGCTACTATCTCGGCTGCCACTACTCCTGGAACGCGCAATTCGATCGCGCCGAGCAGTGTTTCCAGCGCTGCCTGAAGCTGGCCGAGGCCGGCGGCAACCGCATCGGGCAGGCCTTTACCAAGGGCACGGAGAGCGCCTTCCGGCATCTCTTCCAGGGGAAAGTTGAACGCGCACTGCGAACCAGCCTGCAGGCCATGGAGATCGCCAGCGAGTGCGGCGACAGCTACGTCAAAGGCATGGCCTGCTCCAGCTACGGTGCGGCCTGCTTTTTCGCCGGCGATTACCGTACCGCCGAGGACCACCTG
>Ga0256835_1000515_pt1 | contig 28445 bp, 26 predicted proteins | sample PIR30metaG_FD_185972 | JGI IMG/M metagenome (GOLD analysis project Ga0256835, IMG submission 185972) | Hydrothermal vent microbial communities from East Pacific Rise, Pacific Ocean - PIR-30 | ecosystem: Environmental > Aquatic > Marine > Hydrothermal vents | place: Pacific Ocean: East Pacific...
CCGGGGCCGAGATCCTGGTGGCAGGCTCGGCCATTTTTGGAACCAAAGACTACGCCACCACCATCAAAGCCTTCCGTCAGAAAATCACCGAAGCCCTGGCGGTTTAGCTTCACAAGGTCTTGGTTTTGTGGCACTTTAGAGGCCATGAATCTCCTCTTTTTCAAGCTGGCCTTCATCGTCTACGCCATCGCCACGGTGGGTTTTTTCGTCTACCTCTACACTCTAAAGCCTGAAGCTTCCAAAGGGGCCTTCTACACCCTGGTTCTGGGGTTTTTCTTTCACACCTTGAGTATCGCCACCAGGTGGTGGGAGGCCGGCCATCCCCCTCTTACCAACCTCTTTGAGGCCACTTCTTTTTTGAGCTGGGGGCTTGTCCTGAGCTACATCCTGGTAGACCGCAGATTTCGCCAGGCCCGCGTCTTGGGGGCCTTTGTGACCCCCATCGCCACCCTCCTTATGCTCTATTCCTCTTTCTGCCCTAAAGAAATTCTCCCTCTCCCGCCGGTCTTGCGGAGCCTCTGGCTCCCCATCCACGCTGCCATCTCCCTTATTTCCTACGGGTTCTTCATCCTGGCGGCGGCAAGTGGGGTGATGTATCTCATTCAGGAAAGACAGATCAAACGCAAACGCCTGGGGGGCTGGTTCAAACGTCTCCCCTCTCTCGAGGTCCTCGATCGCATAAACGAACTTTCGCTAAAGATCGGTTTCCCTCTTCTCACAGTGGGGATCATCACCGGGGCCGTCTGGGCGGAGAAGGCCTGGGGCTCCTACTGGAGCTGGGATCCGAAAGAAACCTGGTCTCTCATCATGTGGTTCATCTACGCCGCCCTTCTTCACGAAAGGCTGGCGGTGGGCTGGCGGGGGCGCAAAGCGGCCTGGCTCTCCATTGCAGGCTTCGTGGCCTGGATCATCTCTTTTTTCGTGGTAAACCTTTACATCCCCGGAGCACACACCTATGTCGAATGGCACGGTTAAAGACCATATCGTCCTGATCGGGCTCAATCATCGCACCGCCCCGGTGGAGGTGCGGGAGAAGCTCTCTTTTGCTGGGAAGGACCTTGAGCCCGTAAACATCTTCCTCGAAATCCCACCGGTGCGGGAAGCCATGTTTCTTTCCACCTGCAACCGGGTGGAGCTCCTCTTTGTGAGCCGAGAACCCGAGGCTGCCATAGAGATGTGCAAGGAGGCCTGGGGCCGGGCCAACGATATTCCCGTCTCGCTCTTCGAAGAACATCTCTACTACCTTCGCAACGAAGAAGCGGTGCGCCATCTCTTCCGGGTGGCGGCAGGGCTTGATTCCATGGTCCTTGGCGAGCCTCAGATCCTGGGGCAGTTGAAGGAAGCCTACCGCCGGGCTTCCGAGCGCCGCGCCACCGGTGTGATCTTAAATCGTCTGCTTCACAAGACCTTCTCCGTGGCCAAGCGTATTCGCACGGAGACCGGGATCGGAAGCCACGCCGTCTCGGTGAGTTACGCCGCGGTGGAGCTTGCCAAAAAGATCTTCGGTGAGCTTTCCGGCAAGCAGGCCATGCTCATCGGAGCCGGCGAGATGGCAGAGCTCGCCGCCCAGCATCTGCTCTCGCAGGGGGTCGAAAAACTCATCGTGGCCAACCGCACCCTCTCCCGGGCCATGGAACTTGCCAAACAGTTCCGGGGCGAGGCCATCTCTCTGGAAGAAATCGAAGACTATCTCCTGGAAGTAGACATCGTCATTTCCTCCACCGGGGCCCCGCATTACATCCTCACCGCGGAACAGATCAAAAAACTCATGCGCCCTCGGAAACTCCGCCCCATCTTCCTTATCGACATCGCCGTCCCGCGGGACATCGACCCGGCGGCCAACGAGATCGAAAACGTGTTTCTCTACGACATCGACGACTTAAAAGCCGTGGTGGAGGAGAATCTTTCTTTTCGCAAAAAGGAAGCTTTGCGGGCGGAACGGATCATCGAAGAAGAGGTCCTGAAGTTCAAGAACTGGCTCGAACAATTGCAGGTCTACCCCACCATCGTGGCCCTGCGGCAAAAGGCCGAAGAAATAAGAAAGCGTGAACTCGAAAAGACCCTCTCCCATCTCAAGGGGAAGCTTTCCCCCGAAGACCAGGAGGCCCTCGAAGTCCTTACCAAATCTCTGGTCAACAAACTCCTGCACGATCCCATCATCTATCTCAAGAACCGTTACCACAGAGACGGTCAGCAGGTGGTGGATTTCACGAGGAAACTCTTCAACCTCGACGGAGAACGGCCCCTTGAGGCCGATCCACCGCAGGTCTATCTCCCCGAAGAATTGAAAGAAGCCAAAAAACACTGAAGGGAGGGCTTTGAGCCCTCCCATCGAAGGGTCTACTTCTGGGGTGGAGTGGGAATGTTTACCTCGCCGCCCTGGGACGGGGCCGGAGGAGCTTGAGGTGGCGCGGTTTCTGGCGCCGGGATTTCGATCTCAGGAGGCTTTTCCATGATGGAAGAGCCGGCGCGCTTGGCAGAAAAATAAGTTAGTGCCAGAGAGGTAGCGAAAAAGAGGAAAGCCAGGACCGCCGTCACCTTGTTGAGGAAAGTGCCCGGGCCGGCACCCCCAAAGATGGCCTGGCTCCCGGTAAAAACGGCCCCCACTTCGGAGCCCTTCCCCACGTTGACCAGAACAATGGCCACGAGAAAGATACAGACGATGACGTGAATAATCACCAAAACCGTGAACACTACTCCATCCTCCCGAAACAGACGATTCTTGCAAAGACATCCGGCTTGAGGGAGGCACCCCCCACGAGCGCTCCGTCGATATCCGGACGCGCCATAAGACCTACAATATTTTCTGGCTTTACGCTACCCCCATAGAGAATTCGGATCTTCTCGGCAAAATCCGCCCCGAACATCTCCGCCAAAAGCCGACGACAGAAGGCGTGGGCCTCTTCGGCCTGCTCCGGGCTGGCGGTCTTTCCCGTGCCAATGGCCCATACGGGCTCGTAAGCGATCACCAGGTCTTTGAGATCTCCCGCGGAAAGGCCCTTGAGCCCCTCCTTGAGTTGCCTCTCGAGAACGGAGAAGGTCTTTCCAGCCTCCCTCTCCTCCAGGGTCTCACCGATACAGAGAATGGGAACCAGCTCGTGCCGCAGGACCGCGGCGACCTTCTGGCGGATCATTTCGTCCGTTTCTCCAAAGATGTGCCGTCTCTCGGAGTGACCAAGGATCACATAAGTAACCCCGATGTCCGCCAGCATGCGCGCTGAGATCTCCCCGGTGAAAGCTCCCTCTTCTTCCCAGTGGCAATTCTGGGCTCCCAGCGAGATCCGGCTCCCTTCAAGCGCCCGCTGGGCAGCGTCAAGGGCCGTAAAAGGCGGGGCAAGCATGATATCCCGGTCTTCCACCCCGGCAACCAGGGGCTTGAAGGCCTCTATGTAAGCCAGAGTTTCGGCGATCGTTTTGTGCATCTTCCAGTTTCCTGCGATGAGCGGACGACGCTTCATGCGCTTTCACCTCCTTGGGCTTTCTGCTTCAGGGCAGCGATACCAGGGAGTTCCTTCCCTTCGAGAAACTCCAGGAACGCACCTCCTCCAGTGGAAAGATAAGTAAAGGCCCGCTTGACGCCAGCGTTTTTGAGAGCCCGCAAGGTATCCCCTCCACCACCGATGGTAACGGCGTTGGTGGCCGCGGCGGCCCGGGCCACCTCGGTCGTTCCCCTGGCAAAGGCCGGGTTTTCGAAGAGCCCCAGGGGACCGTTCCAGACAATGGTTCCCATTCCTTGAAGAGCAGCAGAGAAGAGCTTGCGGGTCTCCTCACCGATGTCGAAGATGGCCCCTTCTTTCGGCACCTCGAAGATGCAGACGTTTTGGCCCTCTCTGGCGTCTTTGTCCTCGGCCACCACGACATCCACCGGCAGGTAAACCTTTACTCCCCTGGCCTCGGCGGCATCAAGGATCTCTTTGGCCTCTTCCACGAATTCCTCTTCGTAAAAAGAGGTCCCGACCTGGAAACCGTCTGCCACCAGGAAGGTGTTGGCCATCGCTCCCCCGATGAGAAGCTTATCCATACGGGGGAGGAGATTTCGGAGAACTCCTATCTTGCTGGAGACTTTGGCCCCTCCAATGACAAGGGCCACGGGCTTTTGCGGTGCCTCAAGCAGGCTTGTGAGATATTTCACCTCGCGAGCCAGGAGAAAACCCGCCCCGCAGGTTTCCACATATTCCACGATCCCCACCACCGAGGCGTGGGCCCGGTGGCAGACCGCAAAGGCGTCGTTCACATAGACCTCTGCCAGACGGGCCAGGGCCCTGGCGAATTCCGGATCGTTTTTGGTCTCTCCCGGATGAAAGCGGAGATTCTCAAGCAGGAGGACCTCTCCCTCTTTGAGCTCCGCGGCCATGGCCTCCACTTCTTCACCGATACAATCAGGGGCAAACTTGACCTCCTGGCCTATAAGAGACGAAAGCCTCCTGGCAACCGGAGCCAGAGAGAGCTCTGGCACCCTCTGCCCCTTCGGACGCCCCAGGTGGGAGGCCAGAATGAGTTTGGCTCCCTGTGAGATGGCGTACCGCAAAGTGGGCAAAGTGGCCCGCAAACGGGTATCATCGGCCACCTCTCCGTCTTTCAGGGGGACGTTATAGTCCACCCGGATAAAGACCTGTCTTCCGGCAATATCCAGCTGATCGATGACCTTCATGTTTTCACCCTCCTTGCCAAAGAAAAGGGGCCTTGCGGCCCCTCTCTTAGAGCATCTGCTGGGCGATGTGGAGCGTAAGCTCCCCTAGCATATTGGTGTAAGAGCCAAATTCGTTGTCGTACCAGCCGTAAACCACGGCCTGAGTTACGGGAATTTCGATGTGGGCACAACTCAGGCCCTCGAGTTTTTGCCCCTCGGGGCCACAGGCCTTGGTAAGGTCAACCTTTACCAGACCCGTGCGGGTATGGGTCTCCGAGCCCTCGATGATGGCAGCTGCCGCCGGATAGCCGATGATATCGGTGGAGACGTTTTGCTCCAGGGTGAAGAGGAGATAGGGTTTGTAAGGCCCGTTGGCCGCCTCTTCGTAAATGCCGTTGATGGTTTCGCGGGTAACCCGATTCTCCAGGCTCTCGTCCTGGATGTTCACCACCAGCACGATGAGACTCCCGGTATTGGTGGGGATACGAACACTTTCAGCGATGAAACCGATCTTTTTCATCTCCGGTATCACCAGGGCCAGGGCCTTGGCAGCCCCCGTGGTGGTGAGGATGATGTTGTTGAAGATGCTTCTGACCTTGCGGAGATCCGTGGCACCGGCCTTTGGTACCCGATCCAGGACCACCTGCGACGACGTGGCGGCGTGCACCGTAACCATGGAAGCCGAAAGAATACGATCCGCCCCGAAATAGTCCAGAAGAGGACGCATCATGTAAGCCAGACAGGTGGTGGTGCAGGAAGCTGCACTGATGACGTGATGCTTGTCCGGCACGTAATCGCCGTCGTTGATACCGTAGACCACGGTAACGGCGTCTTCCGGCATCTCGACACCCTTTTCCTTGATTTTGAAGGGGGCAGAAAGGATGACCTTCTCCGCTCCGGCGGCCAGGTGCCCTCTCAGAGCCCCGCCGGGAGCGTTGGGATCGGCGGTGGGATCACGAAAACGCCCCGTGGAATCCACCACCAGACGCACCCCGTAGTCCTTCCAGCCGATGTCCGCGGGATTGCGATGCTCCCGCAGAATACGCACCTTGACCCCGTCCACGGTCATGGTGCCTTCTTCTTCGTTCACGTTTTCGATGACCCGGCTGGACTTGTGACCGTAGAGATAGACCGGAAGCCAGCCGTAGGTGGAATCCTTCTCGATGTAATTGGCTACGTCCTGCAAGGAAGTCCCGGCCTGGCGTCCCAGGTTGACGACGATCTCCTCGAAGGACTTGCGGGCCACGTGGTGCCAAAGGGTCAGTTTGCCGATTCGCCCAAGACCGTTGATACCAAGCTTCATGGGTAAGGGTTTGTTGATTTCAATCCGCATCTAAAGAGACCCTCCTTTCTTCTTGGAATTGGAAAGTCAACTCGGAAAGTATGCTTTCTTTTAGCAAAAGGTTTCACTGCTGGGCAATCAAAAAACACTAAGAGTGGGGAAACCCGTGGCCTCCCTCACCTCGTGTTTCCCCAGATAGATGCGTCCGGTCATGCCATCGATGCTCAACCAATCACCCTTCTTTACGATGTGGCCGTCGAGACGAGCATAACCGCGGTCTTCATAGATCACCAGGTTTTCGTAACCCACCACACAGGTCTTTCCCAGGCGGGAGGCCACGATGGCAGCGTGAGAAGTCTGCCCCCCGCGAGCGGTAAGGAGCCCGTCGGCGGCGCTGATCTCCTTGATGTCGTCGGGAACCGTATCGAAACGCAGGAGAATGAGAGGCGCTTCGGGATCTTCGCGACGGAAGTGTTCGATATCTTCGAGAGTAAAGACCACCCTTCCGGAAAGGGCCCCACCTGAAACTCCAATCCCCCGACCCACGAAGGATCTTTCAAGCTCCGGAGTGGGCACGAAGACCTTCACCGTGGGCCTCTCTTCCTTGGTCACCATGTCGCGGCTCTGAAGGATAAAGAGGTCCTCTTTCTGCGGCCCCTCAAAGGTGAATTCGATCTCCTGATGGGACCACTTTTTGTCATAAATAAGATCCTGGGCGATGTCGAAGAGGGCCTTGTAGATCTCGGGGAACTGTTCTTCAAGGGAGGGCTCGTCTTCACGGCCCTCGCGCTTTTTCTGCTCGATGGAGATGGGATAGGTGGTCACCAAGCCAGAGACGATGTCTTCGCCCTGGTTGCCGTTGGTGTAGTCTCCCCAGAGGGCCACCCGGGAGAGCTTGCCAAAGGGCGGGGCCGTGAAAACCACCCCGGTGCCGGACGAGAGTGAAAGATTTCCAAAGGTCATGGCCTGCACGCAGACGGCCGTTCCCCAATAATCGGAAACTCCCATGATCTGGCGGTAGGCCCGGGCCTTCTCGGAGTTCCAGGAAGAAAGGACGAGCTCTATGGAGATGAGGAGCTGCTCCCACGGGTCGTCGACGATGGGGATACCCTTGGCAAGCACCGTCTCGCGGTATTTGAGGGCAAGCTCTTTCATCTGCTCGCCGGTGAATTCTCGCTTCTTTTTGACGCCGTAGAGGGATTTGTGCTCCCGCATGAGACGGTTGAAAATCTCCCGCTCAAGACCGTGGGCCATTCCCCAGCTCTGGATAAAACGGCGGTAAGTGTCCCAGGCAAACCAGAGGTTTCCGGTCTTGGCCGCGAGCCCCTCTATGATCGAAAAGTTGCTGCCCACGTTAAGAACCGTGGCCATCATGCCAGGCATGGAGATGGCCGCCCCGCTTCGCACGGAAAGGAGGAGCGGGTTTTCAGGATCTCCGAAGCGGCGCCCCGTTTGCTCCTCCACCAGTGAGAGAGACTCTTTGATCTGCCGCAGGAAATCCTCATAGGTGGCCTGGTATTTTTTGATCACCCGGTAACAGCGGAAGACCTCCGTGGTGATGATGAAACCCGGCGGAATCGGGAGCCTCAAGGTGGCGAGGAGATAGAGGTTGTAACCCTTGTTACCCAGGTGGATGAGATCCTGGGTAAGGCGGTTGGGCTTGTAAAGGGGGCAAAGGGCACGGGCCGGATCGTAAGTCATGAGGAGATCGAGGTCTTCCTGGGAGAGCTTCTCCCGCTGCTCAAGGAGGGTGCGGTAGAGTTTGGTGACGAAATTATCGAGCGCCTGGAGGCTGAAGGCGCTTGCGATGAGATCGCGGAAAAATCTCTCTGAAACCCGGTGATAGAGCTCCTCGTCGGAAAGATTCTCGTGCCCCACGAGATACTTGGGGAGGAGGTGCTTCCGCCCGAGCTGCCGCAGGATGATGGCGAGATTTTCCCGGTGAGGACTGATGTAATAGACCTTGGTGATGTCCTTCACACCCTCAAGAAGCCCCCGGAAGATGTCCAGATACTGGGTGTAGGTGAAACGCCGCATGTCAAGAGAGGCCTTGAGCAGGTTGAGATAGGTGTTGAACTTCTTGGAGCTTATTCCCTCGATCTGGAGGGCCCGGCGGAAGTAATGAAGAACATTGATGATCTGGAAGAAAGTGGAACGGGTGATGAAAGGGATCTCAAGGGAGGACACCAGCTCTTCAAAATAAGTGTTGGCCAGGGCCTCCAGCCGGAAAGTGAGCCCCAGGGCGTCGAACTTGCGCTCGTGATAGCGCCCGTACATGGAGGGGATGTCGGCGGCGATGTGGCGCTTGAAGTAGATGTCCTCCCGGGGCTTGAACTTCTCCGGAGAGAGGATGATGCCCTGGAGATATTCCAGATAGTCCAGGATAGCGGCCAGGCGCTCTTCGAGGTCTTCGCTCTCCAAGGCCCTGAGGAGCTCGTCTATCCCCTCAAAACCCCAGTTCTTGGCCTGTTCGAGATATGAGCGCAGCTCGAAGAGGTTGAAGCTGTACTTCTGGACCTCCAGCTGATACATCTTGACGAGGAGGAAGACCCGGCGGCGTTCCTCCTCCGGGGCCTCTATCTCCTGCAGGAGTCTCTCAAGCTCCTTTTCCGGGAGCTTCAGGAGGTCCTTTTCTTCCCGCAGGCCGGCCCGTTCGAAGAGGTAATTGACGATGCGGTGCACTTCGTCCACGTAGGGGCCAGAAGTCGGAATCCTCTCAAAGAGCTCCGGAGGCACGTAGGGCTTCAGGGGGGCCTTCTCTTTGGTGCGCCAGAAGCGAATGATGGCCTCCACAAAATTGATGATAAGGTTTGAGCTCTCCACGTGGCTCTGTTTGCGCAAGAAGTGAATGAGTTCGTCCTTGCGAGCGTGTATCTCGTCAAGCTCGGTGGAGACGTCCCGCAAGAGCCCCTCGGCCCCGATCTCGTTGTAATAGACCGGAAGGATGCGACAGAATTGCTTGACCAGGTTGTAAACGGGCTCGATCTCGCTGTTCAGGAGCTTGGAGACGTCCTTCTGAAAGAGATCCGTATCGCGGATGCAGGTCCCCGCCAGCTTGAGATTGATGATGAGGGCCGAAAGGAGGGTGGTGCACCACTTGGGGTGGTGTGCGATGATCTCAAGCCAGGTGCGCACGTTCAACAGGTGGGCCGGGTTACAGATGAGATGCCATTCGCGGTCCACCCCTTTTATTTCCGGTGGCTCGAAGCCAAACTTGACCACTTCCTCAAGGAAGAGCTCCGCCAGGCGGGGATCCCCTCGATCCAGGATCTCAAAGCCCATGTTTCGGATGCATTGAAGCGCCGTCCAAGGGAACTGCCTGATGTTTTGCTTGAGAAGCGAAAAGGTGCGGGTGATAAATTCGTCGAGTTTTTCCGAAGGCTCACGGCGGATCATCTGCACGAGCTCACGGTTTATCTCCCGCAGGGCCTCTTCGTGGATGGGAGAAAGCCCCGGGGTCTCCACGATCCGGAAGAGGAAGATGATCTTCACGTTGTGGAAGGGGTCATCGGGCGTGGTGTCCTTGGCGAGAGAGGAGACCTTCTCCGGAAGTTCCTTGTAAAAGCGGACGATATCCAGGTAGTCGGGAAATTGCCAGAGCTTCTCGATCGTATCCGGATCTTCCGGGTGGAGCTCTTCCAGTTTGCGGAGATAATCCTTCAGCCTTTCGTGGGATACGGGTTTTATGAGCTCGAAATAGTCTTTGGCCGCCGAACCGAGGGTACACGTGTACTCCTCCGCCAGCCAAAAGGTGGGATCTGGCTGCGAAAGCCAGTATTCGTAAGTAACCCTGAACATGTGGATGAGAAAGTCCACCCACGCCGCCAGGGCCTTTTCGTCCTTGAGTTTTTGAAAAAGGGTCTTACTGAGGCGTTTGAAGGAAAAATAGCCCCGCAGAAAGAGAAGGAACTTCTCCGGTGGCAGGTTCTTGAGCCGCCTTAAGACCTCCTCCAGGGCGGGAAGAAATTTTTCAAGTGCTTCCGCGGGAAGAGCAGAGATGATCTTGTCAAGAAGGGCCAGCAGGGCTTCGGCGGCCTGCCTGGCAATTTCTTCCTGAGTGGACGTTTCCACGATCTCGAAGAGGATCTCCGAGGCCACCAAAAAGGCCTCCGGACCTCTGGAATGGCGGGTGATGATGCGAAAATTCTTGAGAAAGAATGAGCGCAGATCGGCCACCACGAGCCGTAAGTTGCGGTAGGGATGGTTGATCTCGCGGATCAATTCTACCGCCTGTTTCTCTAACCCCTGAAAACCGGAAACTACTTCCAGAAAGACCCAGTGCTCTTCGGGGATGGAGAAGTCTTTGACAGCGGTTTCGCGCAAATTGGCAAGCAGGGCCTGTGAGGTAAACTTTTTGGATTTCATCCTGCCCCCGCAGAAAAAATTGAAGAAGGGGCCCTTGCGGCCCCTTTTAGCTTAAACTTTTTTGGATTCCATATAAAGGATCAAATCCAGGACCCGGTTAGAATAGCCCCATTCGTTGTCGTACCAGGACATCACCTTCACCATGTGGCCTTCGATCACACGGGTACAGAGGGCATCCACGATGGAGGAGTGCTGATTCCCCAGGAAATCCGTGGAGACGAGGGGTTCTTCCGTGTAGGCCAGATAGCGGCTTTGAGCGGCCTTCAGGGCCTCATTCACCTCTGTAACCGTGGTCTCCCGCTCAAGCTCAGCCACCAGATCCACCAGAGAGACGTCGGGAGTTGGCACCCTTACAGCCAGGCCGTCGAACTTACCCTGGAGCTCGGGGATCACCTTCCCCACCGCAGCCGCCGCTCCGGTTTTGGTGGGAATCATGTTTACCGCCGCGGCCCGGGCTCGCCTCAGGTCTTTGTGCGGAAAGTCAAGGATGCGCTGATCGTTGGTGTAGGCGTGAACCGTGGTTACCAGACCGCGTTTGATCCCAAAATGATCCAGAAGCACCTTGGCCACCGGTGCCAAACAGTTGGTGGTACAGGAAGCGTTGGAAACGATGTGGTGCTTCAGAGGATCGTAGTCGTCCTCGTTCACCCCGAGCACCACGGTGAAGTCTTCGTTTTTGGCCGGCGCCGTAATGATGACCTTGTTGGCCCCGGCCTCCAGGTGAGCCCGGGAGAGATTGCCATCGGTAAAGCGCCCGGTGGCTTCCACCACGTACTCGGCCCCCACTTCCCCCCAGGGGATCTTTCCCGGTTCCGGTTCTGAAAACACCCGTATCTCCTTCCCATCCACGATGATGGAGTTTTCGGTATGACTGATCTCGTTGGGCAAGGTCCCAAAAACAGAGTCATATTTCAAGAGATGAGCCAGAGTCCGTGTGTCCGTAAGGTCATTGATGGCTACGATCTCGATCTCCTGAAATTCTGGATATTTGAGATGGGCCCGAAAGACTGCCCGCCCGATGCGCCCAAAACCATTGATTCCCACCTTCACCGCCATGACTGCCTCCTTTTTAGAAATTTAGAAACATTCTCCTAAAGGGAACGTTAAGAAGGGCCCCCTTGAGCGTCAACAGAACCGGCTTAGAGCCTCTTCGACATCAAAACCGCGTCCTCTTTGGTGTCCTGGTAATAAGATCGTCGCACACCGTCTTTTTCAAAACCAAATTTTTCATAGAAACGCCTGGCGACTCTGTTGGAGGCTCGCACCTCCAGGAGAGCGCGTCTGGCCCCCCGTCTCCTGGCAAAGCGCAAGAATACCCTGAGAAGCTCGCTCCCCACCCCTTGCCCCCTGCAGGAAGGATGCACGGCAATGTTTGCCAGGTGGGCCTCGTCGGCGATGATCCAGAAACAGATATAGCCCACCACCTGGCCTTCGATCTCCGCCACCCAGAGACGGGCATAATCCCTGTAGAGCTCCACGAAGAAATGGGTTGCCTGCCAGGGTGTAGGGAAAGAAAGCCTTTCGATGGCAAGAATCGCGGGGAGATCTTCCTTGCGGGCCGGACGCAGACGAAGCCTTTTGTTCAATTCAGAATATCTGAAGCCTGGGTAATGGCTTTGCGCCCCGCCTCCACCACCAGAGGGGCAAGCTCCGCCGGAGGTTTTTCCTGGTTCTGTAAAGCTTTGATGATCATGGCAAGATTGACCCCCGAAACCACCTCGATGTACCCCTCCCTCAAGAAGGAAAGAGCGATGTTTGAGGGTGTCCCGCCAAAAAGATCCGTGAGGATCAGAACCCCCTGCCCCTGATCGACCTTCTTGATGCTCTCAAGGAAGGCGGCGTGGATCTTTTCGGCAGGCTCGGAAGGATCAATGGAAAGGCTTTGAATGCCCTCCACCTTGCCCAGAATGAAGGCACAAACCGTAAGAAGCTCTTCCGGCAATCGCCCGTGGCCTGCGATGATGATGCCTGTCATTTAGGCCTCCTTGAGGACGTCCCGGTGGGTTACCAGGATCTCACGCCCCCATTCTTTTACCATTTCCCGCAATTCTTCGGCAACCGCTACGGAACGGTGCCGCCCCCCGGTGCAGCCCACCCCTACCACCAGATAGGTCTTTCCCTCTCGCTCATACTGGGGCAACAGGAAGCGCAAATACTGTTCGCAAAGATTCAAGAATTGCTGCCCGACAGGGTTGGAAAGGGCGTAATCTCGCACCGCGGGATCAAGCCCGCTCAGAGGTTTCAGGGCGGGGTCGAAATAGGGGTTGGGAAGGAAGCGAACATCGAAGAGAAGGTGAGCCTCTGCCGGAACCCCGTATTTGAAGCCGAAGGAAATGATGTGCACCAGCATCTCCGAAAGATCCTTCCTGGCCCCAAAACGGGCCTTTATTTCGCGACGCAACTGGTGCACGTTGAAAGCGGAGGTATCGATGACCACGTCGGCGAGTTCCTTAATGGGGGCCAAAAGTTCCCTCTCAAGCTCGAGGGCCCTGGAAAGTGGGGCCCGCGGAGCCAGGGGATGGGGCCTTCTGGTCTGGCAGAAACGGGCAATGAGGACCTCGTCTTTGGCCTCGAGAAAGATGATCTCCAGGTGATAGCCTTCTTCCTTCACACGCTGGTAAATTTCGCGAAAACTCTTGAGAAAGCTCTCTTCCCGCACGTCCATCACCAGGGCGATCTTCTGGGGTTCACCGCCTTGGTGCTGAGAAGCCTTGATCTCCAGAAAGGCCGGCAGGAGGGTCACCGGGAGATTGTCCACCCCGAAATACCCGAGATCTTCAAAGGCTCTCAGGGCGGTACTCTTCCCGGAACCGGAAAGCCCCGTGATGATGACGGTTTGGAGCGGTTTAGAACTCGTAATCCACCTCGGCCAAAACTTTTTTGAATTCCTCCACGGTTCGCGCTTCCAGGAGGCGTTCCCGAATATCTTTTCTCTTCAAGAGCCTCGCCAGTTGAGCCAAGGTCTTGAGATAAAGGGTGGACTCTTCTGGCGGAGCAAGCACCACAAAAATGAGCTTTACCGGCTTTTTGTCCAGGGCTTCGAATTCAAGCCCCTGACGCTTTATCCCCGCGGCGATGGCAATCTGCTTGAGGCCTGCGAGTCGCGAGTGAGGGATGGCTATTTCTTCTCCAATGGCGGTAGAGCTCAGACGTTCCCGCTCTTCCAGGACCTTCCTGATCTTCTCGGCCGAAAGTTGAAGACATTCAGCCAGACAGACCGCTATTTCCTCGAAGAATTCCCACTTATTCTTGGCCTTGACCTCACAAAGAATACATCTTTCAACTAAGTAGTCACAAATTCTCATGATGCCTCTATACCCCGCCATCAAAAAAGATGATAGGGGCCCTCCCCGGCCCCCATCATCCCTTAGGACAGTTCCGGAAGAACCAAAACATAAGAGTTTCCTTTGCGGTAAAGAACGTTAACAGAAGCGGTATCGGGATTGTTAAAGATGAGGAAGTCTTTCTGGGTGGTCTTTATCTGTTCCAAGGCCTCTTCAAGCGACATGGGCTTCAGGTAGACCTTTTCTATCTCCACGGAGGGTTCCTCTTCCTCCTCCAGGGAAACGGGAGAAGCGACCTCCAGCTCCTTCGAGGGCCCCCTTTTGCGGCTCTTTCTCTTCTCGCGCAGCTTCTTGACCTGGGTTTCGAGCTTGGCCGCTACCAGATCGATGGCTTCGTACATATCCGAGGTCTCTTCTTTTCCGGTGATGTTATATCCGTCGCCAACGAGGGTCACTTCCGCTTCCTGGCGGAACTTTTCAGCCTTGAGGATCACGTGTGCCTCTACCGGCCCGTAAAAATACTTCTCCAGCTTGGAGATCCTCTTGTGAACATATTCCTTAAGGCCCGGGGAAGAATCTAGGTGGCGAAACGTAATGTTGATTTGCATAAGGCCTCCTTTAAGTGGTGGTTTTTGGAGGTTCTACTATTTGTTTATTTTCCCCTTACGCCTGCTTGCCGGCAATATTCCCAGTTGATCCCGATATTTGGCCACTGTCCTCCTTGCTATTTTAACATTGTACTTCTCTTTCAAAATATCGGCTATTTTTTGGTCGCTATAAGGCTTCTGCGGATTCTCCTGGGCAATGATCTCCCGGATGTACTGTTTGACCGTCTCCACCGCCACCTCTTCCCCGGAAGAACTACGGTAACCACTCGAGAAGAAGTACTTGAGTTCGAAGATGCCGTGAGGCGTGTCGATGTACTTCCCGGTGGTTACGCGGCTCACCGTGGACTCGTGGAGCCCCACGTCGAGGGCTACGTCTCTCAAGATAAGGGGCTTGAGACCTGTGACGCCCTTTTCCAGAAAGTCTCTCTGGAAACGCATGATGCTCTCGGAAACCTTGAGAAGGGTGCGGTTGCGCTGCTCGATGCTTTTGATCAGCCAGGTTGCCGAACGAAGCTTCTTCTGGATGTACTGTTTCACAGTCAAAGGAACAGCCGGGTCCGAAAGGAGCTTGCGGTAATAAGGGCTTATCCGAAGGCGTGGAAAACTGTCGTCATTGAGGCGAACAATCCACTCTTCCCCTTCCTTTGAGACGAAAACGTCGGGCTCAATGTACTGCGGTTCGGTCTCGGAAAAGTTACGTGCTGGCAGGGGTTCAAGCCCCCGGATGATCTCCACCGCCGCTTCGATCTCTTCCAGAGGGACCTCGAACCTTTTGGCGAGCTGCGCAAAACGGCCGAGTTCCAAATCCCGCAAATGGTTCCTTACCAGTTCCTCCGCCAGAGATCCCTTAAGACCCAGGTGTTCAAGCTGAACCAGAAGGCACTCTTGCAGGTTGAGAGAGGCTACCCCTACCGGATCGAAGAGCTGGATCTTCCGCCGGACCTTTTCGACGAGTTCTTCGGACACGGAAAGGTCTTTGGCGATCTCGGCCACCGAAAGGGCCAGGTAACCCCGGTCGTTGAGGTTGCCGATGATGTACTCTCCGATCCGGCGCTCTTCTTCGTTGAGGTCGGACAAGTAAAGCTGCCAGAGAAGGTGGGAAACCAGACTCTCTGGCCGGCTGAGCTTTCGTTCGTAATCGATGGCCTCCTTCTGCTCGAAGGCAAAACTCGGATAGGCGCTTCCGGTATCCTGGAAATAGGCCTCCCAATCGAAATCTTTGAGGGCCTCTGCCCCCAGGGGATTTTCGGCAGCCAGAGAAAAACCGTCTTCCTGATGATTGGAAGAGGAAATCTCTTCCAGCGAGATCGTCTGCGGCTCTATGAGCTCCTGGTCGAGAAGGGGATTGGTCTCCGCCTCCTGGCGGATGACCTGCTCCAGCTCCAGCCGATTCAACTGCAAAAGCTTGATGGCTTGCTGGAGCTGAGGAGTGAGTACTAACTGCTGTGTAAGTTTTAAGTGCTGTCTTAACTCTAACGCCATGCCCTTAGTTTAACCTAAAATCTCGCCCTAGATACAACTCCCGTGCCAAGGGATTTTCGGCGATTTCTTCTGGCCTTCCCTGAGCTATCACTTCTCCTTGAGCCACGATATAAGCAAAATCGCACACCAGTAACGTTTCTCGAACATTATGGTCAGAAATCAGGAGACCTAACCCGTTCCCCTTAAGTTTCCTGATTATTTCTTTCAAATCTGCCACAGCAATCGGATCTATCCCGGCAAAAGGCTCGTCCAGAAGGAGGAAAAGAGGTTCACGGGCCAGCGCGCGCATAATTTCCACGCGGCGTCTCTCCCCTCCCGAAAGGGCATAGGCCTTCTGGTCTCTAAGGGCGCTCATTCCAAAACTTTCCAGGAGTTCTTCGAGCCTCTTTTTTCTTTCTCCTCGGGAAAGATTGAGAATTTCTAAAACCAGGAGAATATTTTCCGCCACCGTAAGGCGACGGAAAACCGAGGGCTCCTGGGGGAGATAGATGATACCCTGTTGAGCCCGGCGGTACATCGGCTCTCTGGTGATATCTTTCTCGCCCAAGAAGATCTTGCCCTTATCGGCGGTAAGAAGCCCCCCTATCATGTAGAAGGTGGTGGTCTTCCCCGCCCCGTTGGGCCCCAGGAGACCTACCACCTCCCCGCAGGCCACCTCCAGGGAGACGCCTCTTACCACCTCTCTCCTTCCGAAACGTTTATGAAGATCTTGGGCTTTCAGAACCTGGGAGGAAGACATCCTAATCGGTAAAGATCACCGCTTCGGCCTTTTTGTTTGGCTTGGATTCTACGACGTAGCGGTCTTCGTTGAGATAAAGGATGATCCGGGCCCCTTTGACGGTATTGTCCCCCTGCCACACCTGGGGATCGTCTTCGAGGACGATCTTTTCCTGGGGCTTGAAATAAACGGCCTTCCCGGCCCGGGCAATCCAGTCGTCCTTGTGGATCTTCACGTGGCCGATGGCCACCAGTTTCTTGACCTCTCTCTTGCCATCCTTGGCGTCGTAATACACGAGGAGTCGATCCGCATAGATGGTGAGATTGGCCTTCTTGGCCACGACGTTTCCGCTGAAAACCACGATCTTTTGATTTTGCAAGACCTCCATGCGGTCAGACTTGATGGTGATGGGGGTTTTGGCCAGGGCCATCCCGCACCCTATCATCAGGAAGAAAATTCCAAACAAGCTCAAAATCCTAGGCATCTACGCGCACCTTTGTCCGTTTCAATACCTTCATGGTGCCGGTCTTTACGTCGTAAGAAAACCCCCGGCCTTCGATAAGCATACCCTCGTTTTTGATCGTCACAGGGGCCTCGGTCTCCAGGATGTCCTTCTTGGGGAAGTACTTGAGAACGGAAGTATAGAGTTTCCCCTTCTTCCCCGCATCCAGTACCACCCGGCCCTTAAAAGTGAAACGGCCATCTTCGGGATCGTAACTGCCCCGCTTTGCCGAGATGCAGAAGCCCTTCTCCGGATTGGCACAGACCCGCAACTGGGAAAGCTTGATCTTCTTGCCCTTGTAGATCTTCGCCTCTTCGGCAAAGATGTCCCATTTAAGCCTTCCCTCCTCGTAAATGACGTAGTGAAGCTTCTTAAACTCGGTATTCGGCTTCTCCTTCTGATTTTCCTGCTGTTCCGGAGGCCGAAGCTCCGGCTTGGGAGCTCGCGCTTCTTGGTAGCAACCGGCAACCAGAAAGATTAGAAACAGCGCCGCGGCGACGAAACGAAACATCCCAGCATTTCCTCCCATTTTTTGTGAGCCACGAGGAGGAGGTCGCAGACCTCTCTTACGGCCCCGTGCCCTCCCTGATGTTTGGTAACATAATGCACGTAATCCTTCACCGGGGGCCAGGCTTCGGGGACGGTCACAGCAAGGCCCACCTTCTGCAGCACGGGAAGATCGATCCAATCGTCCCCCATGTAGGCCACCTCTTCGTCTGAAAGGCCTTTCTTCTCCCTTATCTCTTCGTAGAGATGGAGCTTGTCGAGCTCACCCTGCACGATGAGCTGGATTCCGAGCTCCCGGGCCCGGTGGGAGACCGGAGGTGAGGTGCGGCTCGAAAGAATTCCCACTTCCAGGCCCGCCATCTGGAGGAGCTTGATTCCCATGCCGTCTCGCACGCAAAAGTGCTTGATCTCGCGACCTTCGGCGTCCACGATGATGCGCGCGTCGGTAAGGATGCCATCCACATCAAGGAGGAGGAGCCTTACCTTGGCCGCCCGGGCAAGTATTTCCTCAGGGAAGGAGAGCATGTCTTCTCATGACCTCGTAAAGATCTTTCAACACCTCAAGCAACGCTTCGGCTTCCGGCAGAGGGAGGGAATTCGGACCATCGCAAAGGGCTTTCTCCGGCTCCGGGTGGACCTCCATAAAGATACCGTCCACACCAGCGGCCACCGCCGCCCGGGCCAGAGGAGGCACGAATTCCCGCTGACCTCCAGAAGCCCCACCCGCCCCTCCCGGGAGCTGCACACTGTGGGTAGCATCAAATATAACGGGTACCCCGAAATCTCGCATGATGGGAAAGGCCCGCATGTCCACCACCAGGTTGCGGTAACCAAAAGTGTAACCCCGTTCCGTAAGCAACACCCCTTTGGCCCCGGCCGCCCGGGCCTTCTCCACGGCGAAGTACATGTCCCAGGGGGCGACAAACTGCCCCTTTTTGATGTTCAGGGGCTTTCCGGTGCGGGCCGCCGCCACGATGAGATCCGTCTGACGGCAAAGAAACGCCGGAATCTGGATGAGGTCGAGCACCTCGGCCGCAGGCTCCGCCTGCCAGGATTCGTGGATGTCGGAAGTAACAGGGACCCGGGCCTCCTCCTTTACCCTGGCCAGCATCTCAAGCCCGGCACGGAGCCCTGGCCCCCGGTAGGACTTGAGCGAGGTACGGTTGGCCTTATCAAAGGAGGCCTTGAAGACGTAAGAGAAACCGTGCCTTTTGGCGGCTTCTTTCATGAAACGGGCGCATTCCAGCGCCAGATCAAGGGATTCCAGGACACAGGGGCCGGCAATGAGAAGGGGCGTGCCCTTCCCTACTTCAAAATCGGCGACCTCTACCGGTGAGACGGCCATCTCTTCTCCTTTGCGATTTGTGGTGTATTTTAGCTTAAAAGCCCGGACCTGCTAACATGAATTTTGAGCTCCGAAGCTATCGCACCCAGATTCGTGGCCAGGCTCTCCGCCCCTTTCGTGTCGTCTACCGGGAATCAGATCTCCTCCTCCTGGCGGAAAAGGACCTCTCCAGCGAGGCCCTGGCGGCCCTCCTGGAAGTGCGCCGAGACCTTGAAAACTATCTCTCTTCCCATCCGGATTTCCTGAAGGCCCTGAAACCCCTGCGAGAAGATCCCGAAGCCCCGCCGGTGGCCCGCAAGATGTACCGGGCGGGGAAGGCCGCCCGCGTCGGCCCCATGGCGGCGGTGGCCGGGGCCATCGCTGAAGAGGTAGGCCAGAGGCTCCTCCGAAGTGGCCTTACCAGCGAGATCGTCGTGGAAAACGGTGGCGATATCTATCTGGCCCTGAAGAGGGACACCACCGTGGCCATCCTGGCCGGAGACTCCCCTCTTTCAGGGAAAGTAGGGCTCAGGGTGAAAAAAGACCTCATGCCCTGCGGGGTCTGTACCTCTTCCGGCACGGTGGGGCATAGTTTGAGCCTGGGGAAGGCCGACGCCCTGTGCGTTCTCGCCAGAGACACGGCCTTCGCCGACGCCTGCGCCACGGCGCTCGCAAACCTGGTAAAGGGGCCCAAAGACCTCAAGAAACTTCCCAGAATCCTTCCGGAAATCCCCGGCCTTCTGGGGGTCGTTGGTATCCTCGGTGAACATCTCCTGGCCTGGGGAAAAGAGCTCGAACTCGTGGCTCTCTAAAGATAGACCTTCTCAAGAACCGGGGCCCGAAATTGCCCGTGGTTGGTGATTTCCTGAAACGAGACCTCGCAGGCGATCTCGGGGCGCACGAAAATGGCCCCTTTTGGAAAACCGCTCCCCTTGAGCTCCGGTGGAGGCCCGGAAGTCTCAAGCTTCTTGAGCCGCGAGAGTAAAACGTCGGCAAGGTGCGTCGTGAGCCCGCTTGCCACCCTCCCCCGAAAGATGAGGCCTTTCTCCGTGGGTTCAGCCACAAGCAAGCTTTTAAGAGTACCATCCGGGCGCAAGAGGTATCCCACGATGAGACAGCGCCTCTTGCGGCGAGGCTTGAACTTGAGCCAGAAATCCACCCTCTTTCCGGGGAGATAGGGGCTTTCAAGGTCCTTGGCCATCACCCCTTCGAAGCCCAGGGCGATGACCTGTTTGAAAAAGGCCACCCCCTTTTCCAGGATGTACTCTGATTCCGCCACAAAAGGGCTCTCAGGAAGGGTTTCTTTGAGGAGCTTCTTGCGCTCTCGAAGGGGTTTCTCAAGGAGGGGCTTGCCATCCAGATAGAGCAGATCGAAGATGAAATAGGTGGCGGGGAGCCTTTCGGAAAGAAATTTGATCTTGACCGGGCTCTTTACGTGCTCCCTCTCCTGGAGGAGACGAAAGACCGGCTTCCCCTCCTTGAGCACCACGATCTCCCCGTCGAAGACGATTCCGTCACGGGAAAGCCTTTGAGGCAGATCCCAGAATTCCGGATAACGGTACGTGATGTCGTTCAGACGGCGGTTTTGCAGACGGATCTTCCCGTTTTCGATGAAAAAGAGGCATCTCGTGCCATCCCATTTGATCTCATAGAGGAAGCGCGGAGAGTCGAACGGCTCTGAGAGCTTGGCCAACATGGGTTTGATGAAGGCCGGGAGCATCAGGCCGCCTTTTTATCCGCCTTTTCAAGACTTGCCTTGAGGGCCTCCATGAGGTTGACCACCTTGGCCTTCTCTTCAGCCGCTTTGAGCTCGAACTTCTCGCCCCGGGCCTTCGCTTCTATCAGCTTCAAAACCGCCTCGGCGTAATGATCCACCAGTTCTTCCGGTTTGAAGTGATCGGAGAGAGAATCGATGAGCCTTTCAGCAAGGTCAAGGTAGCGCGGGTCCAGCTCTTCCTCCTTTATGTCGATCCCAAGGTCCTCGGCTTTGATGACGTCCTGGTAGAAATGGAGGGTGGAGGCCAGAAATTTTCTCTCATAAGGCTTGATGAGGAAGGGATACTCGCGCTGCCTGATAACGGCCTGTCCGATAGCGGCCCGGCCCTTTTTCTCCATGGCCTTGTAGAAAATGGCAAAGGCCTCCTGCCCACCTTTCCCCTCCGGGAGGAGATAATGGGCATCGGCGTAATAGATGGGTGCAATTTCGCGCTCGTCCACAAAATACTTCACCTCGATGGTATCGGAGGAGGAAAGCTTAAGACTCGCAAGCTCTTCATCGGTAACAACCACGTAATGGTCTTTATCAAGGAAATAAGCCCGAACGATTTCGTCGTCCTTGAGCACCTTGTCACAGCGCGGGCAATACTTGAGGTATTTGATCCGGCTGCCACAGTCCTTGTGGATCATGTGGAAGGAAATGGCCCTCTTTACCACGGCGGGGTAAAGCTTTACCGGGATGGTTACCAGCCCTATGCGTAAGAAACCAGACCAGGTTGCCTTCATTTTTTCGCCCCCTTCTTAAGGTCTTTTAACCTCTTTACTCCAAAAACGATGGGCAAGGCCTCTTCCACCCGGGAAACGAAGTGAAACTTGAGCTTCTCCCGGGCTTCTTTGGGCACGTCAAGGAGGTCTTTCTGGTTGAGCTTGGGGAGGATGACCTCCTTGAGCCCCGCTCTTTTGGCGGCGAGAACCTTCTCTTTGATCCCGCCCACCGGGAGCACCGCTCCCCGCAGGGTGATCTCCCCTGTCATAGCCACTTCAGGACGTACGGTGCGCTCGGTAAGGAGACTCACCAGGGCCGAAAGGATGGCGATGCCCGCACTTGGCCCGTCCTTCGGCACCGCCCCGGATGGTACGTGAACGTGAATGTCGATCTTTTGGAAGATGTCTTCGTCGATTCCGAGATCCTTGCTCCGGGAGCGCACGTAAGAAAGGGCCGCCTCGGCGGACTCCCGCATCACGTCTCCCAGTTTTCCGGTGAGGATGAGCCGGCCGGTGCCCTTCATTTTGGTGGCTTCCACAAAGAGGATCTCCCCACCCACCGGGGTCCAGGCCAGACCAATGGCCACCCCCGGGACTTTTACCCTTTCGGCGGTTTCGGGGAAATATTTGGGCGGCCCGAGGTATTTTTCCACGTCTTTCAGGCGCACTTTCACGGGCTCGGTGCGTCCTTCGGCAAACTCCTTGGCCACCGCGCGGCAGATGGCCCCGATCTCTCGCTCGAGGTTCCGCACCCCGGCCTCCCTCGTATAGTGGCGAATGATCTCCATCAGGGCTCGATCGGTAAACTTGAGCTGTTCCTTGGTGAGACCATGGGCCTCAAGTTGCCGGGGAACGAGATAATACTTGGCGATGCGGAGCTTGTCCTCCTCGGTATAGCCCGGAATCTCTATGACCTCCATCCGGTCGAGCAGGGGTGCCGGGATGGTGTCGAGCATGTTGGCCGTGGCGATGAAGATGATCTTCGAAAGATCAAAGGGAATCTCGAGATAGTGGTCGGAGAAGTTCTTGTTCTGCTCCGGATCAAGCACCTCTAGGAGAGCTGCCGCCGGGTCGCCGCGAAAATCGGTGCCTATCTTGTCGATCTCATCCAGCATGAAGACGGGGTTGTTCACCCCCACCCGGCGCAAACCCTGGATGATCCGCCCGGGCATGGCGCCCACATAGGTGCGTCGGTGGCCCCGGATTTCAGCCTCATCTCGCACACCACCAAGGGAGATGCGCAGGAACTTCCGGCCCAAAGCCTTGGCGATGGAACGCCCAAGGGAGGTCTTCCCCACCCCTGGAGGCCCCACGAAACAGAGAATGGGGCCTTTCATGTCGGGTTTTAGCTTGCGCACTGCGAGATATTCCAGGATGCGCTTTTTGACCTTCTCGAGGTCGTAATGGTCCTGGTCGAGAATCCTTTTGGCCTCCTTGAGGTCGATGCGGTCTTCTGTGCTTTCACACCAGGGCAGTTCCAGAACCCAATCCAGCCAGTTGCGAATGACGGTATATTCCGCCGAGGTGGGATGAAGCCTTGCCAAACGCTTGAGTTCTTTTTCGACCTCTTTGCGCACGTAATCGGGAAGCTTCTTCTTGGCGAGTTTCTCACGGATCTCTTCGATTTCCGCCTCGACTCCCTCGGCCTCCCCGAGCTCTTTCCGAATGACCTTCAGCTGCTCCCGCAGATAGTACTCTTTCTGGGCCTTTTCCATGCGCCCCCGGACTTCGGCCTGGATCTTCTGGCCCAGCTCAAGAATTTCTACCTGTCTCAGGAGGAGCTGATGTATCTTCTTGAGCCTTTCTTTGATATCAAGGGTTTCCAGGACGTCCTGTTTCTCCTCGTTTGAAACGTTCAGGTGGCTGATGACCATGTCAGCCAGGACCCCGGGCTCCTCGATGTTGAAGATTACCGTCTTCAGCTCTCCGGGAATCTGGGGGGAAAATTCGAGAACCTTGGTGAAGAGTTGCCTGATGCTTGCCATCAGCGCATCGACTTCCATGTCGTGGACGAGATAATCGTCGAGGACCTGTATCCGCCCCACGAGATAGGGCTCTCGAGAAACGAGCTCCAAAAGCTCGATTCTCGAAATACCCTGTACCACCACGCGTACCTGATCCGGCTCGATGCGGGTGGCCTTCAAAATCACCGCCGCGGTGCCAACGTCAAAAAGGGCTTTTTCGTCCTCTCCCGGCTCTCTAACCGCCACCACCGCCACCATGCGATCCGAGGAAAGGGCGTCGTCAATGAGCTTGAGAAGCCCCGGCTCGTGAATCATGAGGGGCATCACCATGTGCGGAAAAAGAACCACATTGGAAGGAATAACGGGAAGTTTCTTGTACTCCCCCTTTTCTTCTTCCTGTTTTTCGGTTCTCTTCTCTTCCATCTCGGCTGGCAAACTAAGCTCTTTCACCTGGGCCGCCTCTTTCTCGCTCATATTCCACCTCACGACTTTTGGATCTGGATCTAGGAGGAAGTTAAACATTCCCTCTCCAGATTCCAACCTTCTACTCATTTCACTCCTTTTATCCTTCAATTCCGAGTTTGTTCAAACAAATTGAACAAAACATTATCAAAAAATTTGATTGATCTTTCAAAGAAAATTTTGCTAAGCTAAAAAGCAGAAAACAGCAAAAATTTGCCGATTCAGGCAAAGGGGGGAGAAGAGTTGGCTTTAACCCTCAGACAACTCGAAATTTTTTTAGCGGTTGCCGAAACAGGCCATGTTACGAGCGCGGCCAAGAAAATTCACCTCACCCAATCGGCGGTGAGCATGGCCATCTCTGAGATGGAAAACATCCTGAACGGCCCTCTCTTTGACCGGCAGGGGAAAAAGCTGATCCTGAACGACCGGGGGCGTTTTTTGCTCCCCTACGCCCGTGAGATAGTCAACAAGGTCCGCAACATCGAACTCCTGCTCTCCGAACCCGAAGGAGAGCTGGTGGGGCATCTTCACGTCGGTGCGAGCTCCACCATCGGTAATTACGTCATGCCTTACGTGGTGAGCGCCTTCACCCGGGAGCACCCCAAGGTCTACATCAACCTGGTGGTGGGAAACAGTCGGCAGATCGAACAGCAGGTGGAAGAAGGGGGGCTTGATATCGGTTTCATCGAGGGTCTTGTTCACAGCAACAAAATCGAATCGCAGGAGTGGCTTACAGACCGTTTGAACATCATCGCCAACTCCCACCATCCTCTGGCCCAAAAGAAAAAAATCGCCGTCCACGATCTTGCGGAAGCGCGCTGGATCATGCGAGAAGAAGGTTCCGGAACGGCAGAAATCTTCAAAAACGCCATCTCGAAATACATCTCAAACTTCGAGGTCTTCCTGGAACTGGGGCACACCGAGGCCATCAAGAAGGCTGTCGAGGCCGGTATGGGCCTCAGCTGCCTTTCGGCCCTCACCGTCTGCCGTGAGGTGGAAAACGGCTGGCTCAAGATCCTTCACGTCCCCGAGCTTGAGATCACCAGGCAGCTCCTCATCATCATCCGCAAAGACAAACTCAAGACCAACCTCCTGAAGGAATTCATCTCCTTCTGCAATTTCATCCGGGACTGCTGCCAGGCCTCAGAAATTTGTCTCACTTCGCCATACAAACTTCTCCAGCTATTAGAGCATCACCAGGAAATGGTAGTTTAAGCTTGCACTTTTAAAGGGCTTCCGCTAAGAGGAGAAAAATTCCTCTGGAGGAGGCGCATAATGAGATCCCTCTTGGCGGCCCTGCTCTTCGTGTTGGTCTCTTCCCAACTGGTATTTGCCGGTGGAGGCAAGGCTTATCCTCTGGGAGCCGAAGGGTTCCTCGTGGGAGCGGCCCCACCACCTGGTCTTACGATCCTTAATTACGCCTACTTTTACTCGGCAGACGAACTCAAGGACTCCGACGGAGACGAAGTTCCGGTCTTTGACGACATCACCGTCTGGGCCGAGGTCATGCGTTTCATCTACTTCACCAAGAAAAAGCTCTTCGGCGGCACCTACGGCCAGCACTTCTTCTTGCTCGCGGTAAACGTGGACCTCGATTTCAAGGCCCCCGTGGGCCCCCAACGCAGGAGAAACTACGACGATTTCGACGTCCCTTACATCATCTATTCTCCCTTCCTCCTTTCCTGGCATCTCATGCAGGGCAAACTCCATCTGGTGCTCGACATCGCCGACATCTACATCCCACTCTCCAACGAAGACGACGACAACCTCGCCAGCGTGGGGCGAAACTTCTGGACCATCGAGCCCGTCTTTGCCATCACCTATATGTTCACCCCCCGGCTTTCCGCTTCTCTAAAGCTCATGTACGACTTCAACACCGAGCAAAACGACTACCCCACCCCCATGGGGGTTACCATCGATCGCACGCCCGGGCAGGAATTCCATTTCGACTGGTGTGTCTCCTACGCTCTCAAGCCCAACTTCCGCGTCGGGATCACGGGTTACTATTATCGTCAGGTCAAGGACGACGACTTCGATTTCGACGATTTTTCAGGCCCCCCGGCCTTGCGGGCGGCGCTTGAAGACCTCGAAGACAACCAGGGCCGTGTCTGGGCCATCGGCCCGGGTGTGTGGTACCAGCAGGGAAAATTCTTCCTCTCCTTGCGTACCCAGTTCGAGTTTGGCGCCCGCGAGATGACGAAAGGCCAAAACGTATGGTTTAAAATGGGCTACGTTTTCTAAAACTTTGAACCAAGGAGTGAACCTATGGCGGAGTACAAGATCACCCTTTCCGAGAAGGAACTTCCCACGGCGTGGTACAACATCATTCCCCGTCTTCCCAGGCCACCGGCACCTCCCCTCAATCCCCAAACTGGCGAGCCGGTAAAACCCGAAGAGCTGGCCGCCATCTTTCCGAAGAGTCTCATCGAGCAGGAGATGAGCCCGGAGCCGTGGATCGAGATCCCGGAGGCCGTAAGAGAGGTCTACCGCCTCTGGCGCCCCACCCCTCTTCACCGGGCGAGAAACTTAGAGAAGGCCCTCGGCACACCGGCCCGCATCTATTTCAAAAACGAAAGCGTGAGCCCTCCCGGGAGCCACAAGCCCAACACCGCCGTGGCCCAGGCCTATTACAACAAAGAGGCCGGCATCAAAAGGCTTGCCACGGAGACCGGCGCCGGTCAGTGGGGAAGTGCGCTCGCCTTTGCCTGCAAGCTCTTCGACCTCAAGTGCACCGTTTATATGGTGAAGGTCTCCTACGAGCAGAAACCCTTTCGCAAGAGCCTCATGCACATCTGGGAGGCGGAGGTCTTTCCCTCTCCCACCGAGCGCACCGAGGCCGGTAAGCGCATCCTTGCCCAGAATCCCGACTCCCGCGGCAGCCTGGGGATCGCCATCTCCGAGGCGGTGGAAGACGCCGCCACCCATGAAGACACCAACTACTCTCTGGGGAGCGTGCTGAACCACGTGCTGCTTCACCAGACGGTCATCGGCCTTGAGACCCAGAAACAGCTGGCCCTGGCGGAAGAAAAGCCCGACGTCCTGATCGGCTGCGTGGGCGGAGGAAGCAACTTTGCCGGTTTTGCCTTCCCCTTCCTGGGAGACATGCTCGAAGGGAAGCTCGAGGCCGAGGTCATCGCCGTGGAACCGGCAAGTTGCCCCACCCTTACCAAGGGCATCTACACCTACGATTTTGGCGACACCGCGGGCCTCACCCCGCTCCTCCTCATGCACACCCTGGGGCACTCTTTTGAGCCCCCGGCCATCCACGCTGGCGGGTTGAGATATCACGGAGACGCCCCACTGGTCTGCCAGCTGGTAAAAGAGGGGCTCGTCAAGCCCCGGGCCTACCCTCAGAACCCGTGTTTCGAGGCGGCACTTCTCTTTGCCCGCACCGAGGGCATCATTCCAGCCCCTGAGACCAGCCATGCCATCCGGGCCGCCATCGACGAGGCCCTGAAGTGCAAGGAAACCGGGGAAGAGAAGGTTATCGTCTTCAATTTCAGCGGCCACGGGCACTTCGATCTCGCGGCTTACGATTCCTATCTCGCCGGAGAACTCGAAGATTACGAATATCCGGAAGAAAAGATCAAAGAGGCCCTGGAAGAGCTCAAACACTTCCCCAAGTTTCCCACCGGAATTTAAACCGCGGAGGCGGGGCTCCCCGCCTCCGTTGACACCTCCCCTTTTGCCTGCCATAACCCAAAGGGATGGAACCCGGCGTCTCCTACCACCCAAAATGGGAGCCCCTGCTTAGGCCGCTGCGCTTTGCCAGCCGGCGGGATTTTGCCAACCTCGCCAAGATAAAGGGGCTTGAAGAGAGCCTCAAAAAGGCCCTGGAAGAGATCTCTTCTGCCACCCCGCCGGAGCTCAGGGACAAGCTCTCACAATTGATAGAGGGCCTGGAGGGGCTTCCCCTCCCGGAGAAAAAGGCCCGGCTACAAGAGATCCTTGAACTCCTTGAAGCCGAAGTGGCAAAAGAGAAGCAACGGTCCCTTCCGGACTTCGAAGATCCGAAGATTGAACTAGCCACTTACCGGGACTTTCGCAAAGAACTCCAGAAACCCGTGCAGTATTTGAAAGGAGTAGGGCCAAGGATCGCCGCCAAGCTTGCCCAGCGGGAGATAAAAACCGTCGAGGATTTGCTCTATTTCCTGCCCAAGGCCTACGAAGACCGGCGCCGGATGCGGGAGATTCGAGGCGTCCGGGTGGGGGAACACGTGGTGGTGCGGGGGGAGATCGTCCTTTCCGGGCCGGTGAAGTTCAAGAGGCGCAAGATCTATGAAATCGTCGTAAGCGACGGCACCGGGCTTCTGGCCGCCAAATGGTTCCATTTTCAGGAAAGGCACATGCGCGAACGCTTCCGCCCGGGAAGAGAAGTCGTCCTGGCCGGCGAAGTCTCAAGCTTCGGCGGGCGCAAAGAGATCATCCACCCCGAGGTGGCCTTCCCGGAAGAAGAGACCATCTCTCTCCACCTGGGGCGCATCCTTCCCATCTATCCCGGGGTGGAAGGTCTTTCCCAGAAACAGTTGCGGAAAATCGTGGCCCGGGCCGTGGAGGAGTATGCCGACAAGCTTGTGAGCGCCATTCCGGCCAAAATTCTCAAAAAACGAAGTCTCCTTCCCCTGCCGCTTGCCGTAAAGGGGGTGCACTTCCCCTCGGAGGAAGACGACCTTTCCGCCCTAAACGCCGAGCGGAGTGTCTACCACAAGAGTCTGGCCTTTGACGAATTCTTCTACTTGGAGCTGGCCCTGGCCCTCAGAAAATCCAAAATCGCCAGGGCCCCTGGAATCGCCTTCCGCACTGAGAGCAAGAGAATGGAAAAATTCCTGGCGAGTC
>Ga0256835_1000516_pt1 | contig 28434 bp, 28 predicted proteins | sample PIR30metaG_FD_185972 | JGI IMG/M metagenome (GOLD analysis project Ga0256835, IMG submission 185972) | Hydrothermal vent microbial communities from East Pacific Rise, Pacific Ocean - PIR-30 | ecosystem: Environmental > Aquatic > Marine > Hydrothermal vents | place: Pacific Ocean: East Pacific...
GAAAACATTAACCGTTCACTGCAAAATTTCCATAAAATCTCCGAAGATTTCAGTGTATTGAGCGATTCTCTTAAACAGATTAAAATCGGACAAATTTCAAGACAATTGGAACAAAGCATTGCCGAATTAAATCAATTGATGAAAAACCTCAACAATCCGGAAGGCACTACGGGAAAATTAATGAACGACAAGATGTTATATGACAATCTGGTAAAATCTACCAAAGAATTGGAATTACTTCTTAAAGACTTGCGTCAGCATCCAAAAAAATATGTGCATTTTTCCATTTTCGGAAAAAAAGATAAAAGTCAGACGGAAAACAAGTAAATCTATTATTTTTGCTCTTAAACTAATTATATGATTATGCAATACCTCGATAATATCATTTTCATACTGATTCTTGGTGCAGGCGTCGGCTATTTTGCTTCTAATATCAAAAAAGCCATCCGCAATATCAAACTCGGAAAACCTTCAAACAGAAACGACCGAAAAGAAGAAAGATGGAAAAATATGCTTCTCAAAGCTTTCGGACAACAAAAAATGTTCAAGCGTCCCATCCCCGCTCTTCTTCACTTGGTTGTTTATTTAGGATTTATCATTATTAATATCGAAGTAATCGAAATAATTATTGACGGGATTTTCGGCACACACCGTGTATTGGCACCCCTTGGAAAATTTTATAATTTTCTTATCGGCTCCTTTGAAATTTTGGCCATTCTCGTCATTGTCTCGGTTACCTTGTTTTGGATACGAAGAAATGTGCTCAAACTCTTGCGATTCCAAAATCCCGAAATGGAAGGTTGGCCAAAAAAAGATGCCAATATCATTCTGTATTTCGAATTTGTTTTGATGTCGGCTTTTCTTATTATGAATGCCGCAGATTATAAATTACAAGTATTGCAATACGGACATTATTTTTTTGAACAAGGAATCGTCGGTTCTTTTCCGATAAGTCATTATTTATATAATATTTTACCGGACAATCCGGTTATGCTTGAAATGATAGAACGTGTGGCTTGGTGGTTTCATATAGTCGGAATTCTTGCTTTTCTTAATTATCTCTATTTCTCCAAGCATTTGCATATTCTATTGGCTTTCCCCAATACCTATTATGCCAAACTCCCTCCATTGGGCAAAATAGACAATTTGGAAAGTGTCAAAAAAGAAGTCCAATTAATGATGGATCCCAATGCCGATCCCTATGCGGCTCCAGCAGAAGATGAAGGAGAACCCGAACGTTTCGGTGCCAAAGATATTTTTGATCTCCAATGGGTATATTTACTCAATGCTTATACCTGTACGGAATGCGGACGATGTACAGATGTTTGTCCGGCAAACCAAACCGGAAAAAAACTTTCTCCGCGTAAAATAATGATGGATGTACGTGACCGGTTGGAGGAAGTAGGAAGAAATATCGATAAAAACGGTGAATTCAAAGAAGACGGAAAATCACTATTCGACTACATTTCCAAAGAGGAGCTTTGGGCATGTACTACTTGTAATGCATGCGTAGAAGAATGTCCGGTTGAAAATGACCCGATGGATATCATTATCGAAATGAGACGATATCTGGTAATGGAAGAGTCTGCTGCTCCACCGGAATTAAATATGATGTTTACCAATATAGAAAATAATGGTGCACCTTGGCAATACAGCCAACTCGACCGATTAAATTGGGCCAAAGAAGATTAACCAGAAAAAAACACATTGATATGTCTGATATACAAGTAAAAACCATGGCAGAATTTGCTGCCGAAGGCAAAGAACCCGAGATTCTTTTTTGGGTAGGTTGTGCCGGAAGTTTTGACGATAGAGCTAAGAAAATTACACGTGCTTTTGCAAAATTGCTCAATAAAGCCGGTGTCGATTTTGCCGTTCTGGGAACAGAAGAAAGTTGTACCGGAGATCCCGCAAAAAGAGCGGGAAACGAGTTTCTTTTTCAGATGCAAGCCATGACTAATATTGAAGTAATGAATGGCTATAATGTCAAAAAAATAGTCACTACTTGTCCTCACTGCTATAATACCTTTAAAAACGAATATCCTGACCTCGGAGGTAAATACCAAGTATATCACCACAGCGAACTCCTCCAATCTCTCTTGGAAGAAGGGAAATTAAAAGTGGAGGGAGGTAGTTATGAAGGAATGAATATTACATATCATGACCCTTGTTATTTAGGAAGAGGCAACGGGCAATATGAAGCTCCCAGAGAAGTATTAAAGCAGCTCGAAATTGACATCAAGGAAATGAAACACCACAAAGAAAATTCTGTTTGTTGTGGTGCAGGAGGAGCACAAATGTTTAAAGAAGCCGAACCTCAAAAAGAAGAAATTTTCGTGTTCAGAACTCGTGAAGCTTTGGAAACCAATCCAAAAGTCATTGCCACTGCTTGTGCCTTCTGCAACACAATGATTACAGACGGAGTAAAATTTTTCAATAAAGAGCAAGAAGTAAAAGTACTTGATATTGCAGAACTCCTTGTAGATAAAGTAAAATAGAGCCACCCACGGGACTTGAACCCGCGACCTGCTCATTACGAGTGAGCTGCTCTACCGGCTGAGCTAAGGTGGCTTGCAGCTGCAAAATTAAAAAAAATTGAACCGGCGGTTTTGTCAATTGAAAAAAAATTGTAATTTTGCAAACCTATTCAACCGAACCTCTGGCGAAAATCGTGTATGTTCTTTTGAATCAACAATAAAACAAGATCAAAATGGACCATTTAATCAAATTAGTTCAAGACGAATTAGTAGAGAAGAAAGATCTTCCCGAATTTGGACCCGGTGATACCATCACGGTTTATTATGAAATCCGAGAAGGAAACAAAACCCGGACCCAGTTCTTTAAAGGAGTGGTAATCCAACGAAGAGGAAGCGGAGCCACAGAAACTTTCACTATTCGTAAAATTTCAGGTGATATTGCCGTGGAGAGAATTTTCCCGATCAATATGCCTACCATTCAAAAAATTGAAGTAAACAAACGCGGAAAAGTACGCAGAAAAAGAATTTTCTATTTCCGTAATTTACGTGGTAAAAAAGCACGTATCAAAGAAAGAAGAGATAGTAAAAAATCTTAACTCTTTTCAGTACAAATTTTTAAGCCCGCGCTTCGCGCGGGCTTATTTTTTTATATTATTTTTTAGCATGCTGTGATATAGCGACAACAATTTCGGTTTTATTATTATACTTAATCGGCTATAAGAATTTTAAAATTTCTTTTGGAACCAAGCCCGAAATATCTCCTCCGTTTTTATATATATCTCGTACAATACTTGAACTGATATAGGAAGTTTCGGGGCCTGTCAAAAGAAAAACGGTTTCCACATTCCCTAATTTCCTATTGGTTTGAGCAATGGCCTTTTCAAATTCAAAATCCGCAGGGTTTCTCAAACCTCTTAAAATATAAGGAAAATTCTTTTTATGACATAAATCCACCGTAAGACCGGTATAAGAAATGACCTTTACTTTCGGATTGTTTTTATATACTTCCTCAATCATTTTTGTCCGTAATTCAATATCAAACATATATTTTTTGTTGATATTAATTCCGATCGCAATAATCAGTTCATCAAACAAAGGCAAAGCCCGGTTAATAATGTCTGTGTGCCCCAAAGTAATAGGATCAAAAGAGCCGGGGAAAACTGCTTTTCGTGTCATAAAAAATTGGTATTTTAGCAAAAGTAAGATAATTTTTAAACATCTCCTATGAAACTTCAAAAAGGGGACACAGTCTATTTGACTGCTCCCGGCGGGTATATAAAAGATGCTTCTATTATTGAGAAAGCTACCCAATTGCTGGAAAAATGGGGGCTACGTGTGGAAAAGGGAAAGCATATCCAAAACAGGCAAGGTCATTTTGCCGGCACTGATGAGCAAAGAACTTCCGATTTACAACAAGCCTTGGACAATTCCGAAATAAAAATGATCTGGGCATTGAGAGGCGGCTATGGTACCAATCGGATTTTGGACCGGTTGAATTTTGGTAAATTCATGGAAAATACGAAAATTATCGCCGGATTTTCTGACATTACTCTTTTACATAATAAGATCCAAAATTTGGGATTCCCTTCCTGGCATACTTTTATGCCGGTAAATCTTACAAAACCGATACCGGAAGAAGTAATCGAACAAACGCGAAAATCATTATTCGGAGAAAAAACAACCTTTACATTCCCTACCGCTGCTTCAAACAAAAATGATTTTAATGACTTGGAAGCGACGGTAACCGGAGGAAATTTAGCTATCCTTTACAGTACACTTGGAACACCTTGGGAGGTAGATACCCAAAATAAAATGCTTCTGATTGAAGACGTGGGTGAACAATTATATCAAATAGACAGGATGATCATCAGCCTTAAAAAAGCCGGAAAATTGGATAATTTGAAGGCTTTATTAGTAGGACAATTTACAGATATACCGGAAAATGATCCTGCTTTTCATCTCTCTTTACAAGAAATAATAAATGAACATACCAAAGAATATAATTATCCTGTAATTTTTGATTTTCCCGTGGGGCATGTACAAAAAAATTTTCCTGTAATACTTGGGGAAAAAGCTATCTTGCGTAACAAAAACCACAAAATTTCGTTTTTACAACAACTGAATTAATTGGCTATGATAGAAATTCTTGATTTACAAAAAAGGTATGGTGACAAAACCGTTTTAAATATAGAACAGCTTAGTATTCCCAAAGGACAAAGTTTTGGTCTGGTAGGAAATAACGGTGCCGGAAAAACCACGCTGTTCAATCTCGTTTTGGACTTGATAAAACCGACAAAGGGCAAAGTTTTTAATCATGAAGTCGATGTACAGAAAAGTGAAGAATGGAAACCATTTACCTCTGCTTTTATTGATGAAAGTTTCTTAATCGGTTACTTGACTCCCGAAGAATATTTTCAATTTATCGGTGACCTGAGAGGAATGTCAAAAAACGAGGTAGAAAAATTTTGGGAAGAATATGAAGATTTTTTTAATGATGAAATTATCGGACAAAAAAAATACTTACGTGATCTCTCCAAAGGAAACCAGAAAAAAGTGGGACTTGTTGCCGCTTTTTTAGGAAATCCCAAAGTGATTATTCTCGATGAGCCTTTTGCCAATTTGGATCCTTCCACCCAAATCAAATTAAAAAAGCTCTTGAAAGAAAAAGCATCAGACCCCAATACTACTCTACTCATTTCAAGCCATGATCTGGGGCATATTACAGAAGTAACCGACCGGATTGTTGTTTTGGACAAAGGAAAAATGGTAAAAGACATCCAGACTTCTCCCGAGACTTTACAGGAACTGGAAGGCTTTTTTGCAGGCTGATAGTTGCTTGAATAGAATTATTTTGTATCGGGTCAGAAATAAAAGTTTGTTTTCTTTATCTTTGTTTTTTATAAACAAGAGGTGTGCAAAAAATATTATACTTACTGGAAGACACTTATCTTCGCATCAAACAAGCTTGGGAATCTGATATAGCACATAAGTATATCAGCAATATCCTGGTATTGATTTTTGTCAGCTCCTTGGTTATCTATTTTTTGGTTTCTAAAGAAATTATCCCTTCCAAAGGTTTTCTTAAATCCTTTGAAAATCCTTTTTATTCAATTGAACTTTCTTTTACTGTTTTATTGATAACGGAAATAATTTCCATGCTGTTTGTATTACCAAAATCGGTAGCCAAATCTGTGACTAAACAATTTGAGCTACTTTCACTTATCTTTTTACGACACGGTTTTGAACAGTTTTCACATATTCATTCTTTTCGTTGGGTAGAAATGATTGATCCCGTAAAACATATGTTTGCTTATGGATTTGCTTCCCTTGTTATTTATTTTATCATCGGGATTGTTTATAAAAAACAAAAGCATATTCTTATTTGTCACACCGAGAAACAACAGCGAAATTTTGTCCGTTTTAAACGGGCCATATCATTGGGACTATTAGTTGCCTTTTTGTTTATTGTGTTTAGCGATTTGCAAGAATTGTTTTATACCGGAACCTTTCGCACATCATTCCATATCTTCTTTACCGTATTGATATTCAGCGATATACTTATTCTTTTGATCACCACTCGATACATTCTAAGCTATCGAGCTATGTACCGGTATTCGGCTTTTATTTTGGCTACTATTTTTATTCGTCTGGCACTGACCGCTACTCCCTACTATGATATGGTCATCGGTATCATTGCCTCTATATATCTTTTGTTATTAGTTCTTACTTATAACTACTTTGAATCAACCAAATTGGGAAAAAATCAATCTATTATACAAAACAAATTAATTAATTATGGAAGTAAAAGGTAAAATCAAACTCATTACAGACACAAAAACCTATGGTGCAAACGGATTTAGAAAAAGAGAAGTGGTAATTGTGACCGACGAACAATATCCGCAGTTTTTAAATATCGAATTTACACAAGATAAAACAGACTTATTAAATCAATTTAAAGCCGGTGACGAGGTGGAAATCAGCATCAACTTACGAGGAAGGGAATGGGTCTCTCCGCAAGGAGAAACCAAATATTTCAATTCGATACAAGGCTGGAGAATTTCCAAAATAACACAAGAAGCGCCCGGCAGCGTACCTCCTCCATTACAAGATAGTTTTCCTCCGGCGGATGATTTCGATCTCAATAACGAACCGGATGATTTACCCTTTTAAAACTTACAAATAAAGCGGAGTTTATTCTCCGCTTTTTTTATGAATTTCCTCAGGCAACGAATAGGCTATTTTTTTTACATAATCCGCCCATTCATGAATGCTTTTTGTTTCATCGAAAGTTTCCGGCGATATGGGTTTACCAAAAAAAATTTCGATGGTTTTTCCTTTTTGATAAAAAATCTGACGCGGCAATAAAAAAAGTTCGAGGTTCGCTTTAATTCCCAGTTTTCTTCTCCACCGTTCAATCCGGTAAAACCAAGGAGAATTGCGTGTTGTGATAAAAAAAGGAACTACTGTTTTATTAAATTTTTTAGCAAAACGTACAAAACCGCTTCGCCATACTCCGTCATCCCATTCTCCATGATGTGTACGTGCCACTTCTCCGGACGGAAAAATAGTTACGGGTTTGGTCGGATCTTTTAATCGCTCATCATACAGACGTTGATATTCGACCGGATTTTTACCGAAAACATTCACGGGCACCATAATATCCGACAATGGTTTTATAGACATTAACACATCATTGGTGAGATGGTTAATAGAAGTAAATTTGTCTTTTATGGCATAGGCCAACGCAAAAAAATCCACCCCTCCCAAAGCATGATTACCTACAAAAATGACATTGGGATCATCGGGAATATTTTCGGCTCCGTAAATCCGGATTTTTAAGTCCAACTCCTTTATCGCCGCTTCTACAAAATCAAAGTTTTTTTTGTGTCCGATCCTTTGCAGGATTGCATTCATCTCTTTTTCTTTGATCAACCATTTGATAAAAGAAACAACCGGTCCCGGAAGATTCCGGACTGTTTTGTTGGATTGATTTCGTATTACTTTTTCAACATCTATTTGAAATAATTTTTCATCCTTTTGTTGTGTGTTCTTCATTATAAATTGCGTGTATTAAAGGTATTACCCTCGCTAATTTTTCCGCTTTTAAAGCCTTTTAGGAACCAGCGCATTCGTTGCTCGGAAGTGCCGTGGGTAAAAGCATCGGGGACTACATAGCCTTGATGTCTTTTCTGTAATCTGTCATCTCCTACGGAATTTGCCGCATTGATTGCCTCTTCAATATCTCCTTTATCAAGCACATGCTTCATCTTTTCTATATGATGCGCCCAAACACCCGCAAGGTAATCGGCTTGTAATTCCAAGCGTACCAATAATTTATTGTAATCTTTTTTGCTCAACCTTCTTCGTTGGCTTTGGACCTGACCGGTTATACCCAGTTGATTTTGTACATGATGGCCTACTTCATGAGCGATAATATAGGCCATGGCAAAATCTCCCGAAGCACCGAAATTACGTTTTAAATCTTTAAAAAATTGCAAATCGATATATACTTTTTCATCGGCCGGACAATAGAAAGGGCCCATTGCCGAGCTTGCCATACCACAAGCCGCCGGAGTACTTCCCGAATATAAAACCAATTTCGGATAACGGTAACGTGCATTTAATTGCTCTGCAAAAAGTTTGCTCCAAACGTCTTCTGTATCTTTAAAAATAACTTTTGAAAATTCTGCCAATTGATCGTCTGCCCTTAATGAGGTTTGCTGTGTCTGCGGCATTTGCTGCGGTGCTTGTTGCAGCATTTCGGTAGGCGCTTCACCTGTTAAAAGTGTATAGGCTATAAAAAAGAGGATAGTGCCTATTCCGATAGTGCCTCCCACTACTCGCCCCGATGAGGAACGGCGGTCTTCCACATTGCTACTGGTTTGTCTTCCTTTCCAACGCATAGTAATTTATTTTAGTTTGAATTTGATATAAGTAATCGGCTTCCCGATTTCCAAATACTGTTTTTCATAAAAAGTTTGTATCTCCACTAATTCACGTGGAGCTTCGGTATTTTTATAAATATCATGATGAGCATATAAAATCTCGTGTCCGGCACCTTGTAATAAACCCAAAGTATATCCGTGTAAAAATTCGCTGTCGGTTTTGAGATGTATTAAGCCGCCGGGAACCAGCAATTTTTTGTATAAAGCCAAGAAATCGGGATTGGTCAAACGGTGTTTGGTGCGTTTATATTTAATTTGCGGATCGGGAAAAGTGATCCATATCTCAGAAATTTCTCCCGGAGCAAAAGCTTTATCCAATAACTCAATTTGCATACGCAAAAAAGCCACATTATCCATTTGTTTTTCCAAAGCGGTTTTGGCTCCCCGCCATATTCTCGCCCCCTTTATATCGATTCCTACAAAATTTTTCTCCGGATACCACCGGGCCAATCCCAGGCTATATTCTCCTTTCCCACATCCCAATTCCACTACGATCGGCCGGTCGTTTTTAAAATAGTCTTTGTTCCATTTTCCTTTCAGCTCAAATGCATCATTCAATAAAATTTCACGTGAAGGTTGAAACAAGTTGCTGAAAGTCTCGTTCTCCTTAAATCGTTTTAATTTGTTCTTACTACCCACTTTTTTTCTTACTTTTAATTTTCAAAAATACTCAAATTATTTGATGCCTGAAAATGAACGTATATTGATTGCTCCTCTCAATTGGGGATTGGGACATGCCACTCGATGCATTCCCTTAATCCGTCAAGAACTCATAAAGGGAAATAAAGTGGTCATCGCCTCCGACGGCGAAGCTTTAACTCTCCTTAAAAAAGAATTCCCCGCGCTGGATTTTGAGGAGCTACCGGGCTATGGTATCCGGTATGCAAAAAAATCATTTTTTATGCCTTTTGTTTTGGGTAGCCAAATACCAAAAATATGGAAAACCATACGGCAAGAAAAACAAAAAACAGACAAAATTATTACCAAATACAGAATTACAAAAATCATGTCCGACAATCGTTATGGTGTGCGGCATCAAAATATAAAGTCTGTCTTTATTACGCATCAATTGCGAATCTTTTCAGGTATTTTGACACCGCTAAGCACCCGGATTCAAAAAAAATTATTATCCAAATTTGATGAAATTTGGGTACCTGATTTTGCGGGAAAGCCGAACCTTAGCGGAAAGCTTAGTCATGAAATAACTTATAAAAAACCGGTTAAATATATTGGTCCCCTCAGTCGTTTAAAAAAAAAGAAACTTCCTGTCGAGCGCGATATTTTAGTGCTTTTATCCGGCCCCGAACCTCAACGCACATTATTGGAGAAAAAATTATTAAACATTTTGCATACAACCGGATACTCTGTTTTGTTGGTGCAAGGAAAACCCGGTAAAAAACAAGAATACAGAAACAAAGGAAAAATAAAAATCGTAAACTTCCTTCTGAGCGATGAACTGGAAGGAATTCTTCAGTCTTCAGGGTTCATCATTTCACGACCCGGATATACTTCCGTAATGGATTTTTATAAATTGGACATTCGCCCCATTTATATCCCTACTCCCGGACAAACAGAACAAGAATACTTGTCCAAACATCTGCATAAAACCTATGGAATAAATTTTATACCCCAAAAAAAACTTGATAAAAAACTGATTATCAAAGTAAAAGAAATTTTATAAAAACAAGGAGCTATTAAAAAAATTTTTCTTTTGAATGATTTTAATAGCTTGAAAAACAATTTTTTATTATCTTTGAATATCACTTTAAAAATTTACAATTATGAAAAAAATTACTTATTTATTATTTTTATTAATTACCTATACATCTTTTGGGCAAGATGTTCTTCAAAATGGTAATTTTGAAACATGGACTGATGATACTCATCCGGATGGGTGGACACATGTTGAAAATGTAACTAAAGAAGCTACAGTTAAGTATGAAGGAAACTTTGCTGCCAAACATGAGAGTACAGGAGGAACAAAGGATTTAGGACAAACTATTACTGGAATTGTCCCAGGTCATACTTATATTCTTACTATCCATTATAAAGTAGAATCAGGAGATGGAACAGATGCTCGTATCTGGTCTAAATGGAAAAGTGGATCTACTAGTCTTGATGATTACAAAGACGAATTACAAGGGCCTAATAATAGTTATTTGCCTACTAATAATAATGAATGGGGAGAATATACTGTTACTATGGTGGCTCCTGCTACTGCTGACTCTTTCTATTTTGAAGTACGTGTATATGCCGGTGCGGTAGTTTATTGGGATGACTTTTCTTTTATACATCAGGCGCCTACAACTCCTGACATTGCAATTACTTCACCTCCTGACGGAACTATTTTTGACCCGGAAACTACTTCTGTTACTATTTCTTTAAATATTTCGAATTTTAATGTTGCCCAGCCTAATAACGGAGACGGATACATCATTTATGAATTCGACAATGAGCAACCTGTTGAAAAATATGACACTAATGATATAGTTTTGGATAACTTGACACCCGGAGTACACCATATTCTTGTACAATTGGTAGATAATACAGGAAGTGCATTAAACCCTCCGGTAACTGCCGAAATAACCTTTACCATTAAAGCTTATATTGAAGTGGCTACATTAGCTGATTTAAGAGCCGGAACACAAGGGGAATATTATCATGTAACCGGAACCAGTTCTGTTTTGGGTGGAACTGTCAAAAATGGAAAAATTACAGCTTTTGTACAGGATGCTACCGCCGGTATTATGGTTTATGACAAAAATATTGTATTTACTTTCGATCCCGATACTGTAAATAATTATGACGAGGTAACCGACTTAAAAGGGCAATTGAGTGAGTTCAATGGCGTGTTGCAACTTATTCCTACAACCAACCCTGTCTTCACCGGAAACAATGTACCCATTACTCCACAAGTGATTACTGCTGATGAGCTTAATGCCAATCATGAAGAATACGAATCTGAATTGATTAAAATAGACAATGCTACCATTGATCCTGACGGAGACACAACATTTGTATTAAACAAAAACTACAACTTAACCGATGCTACGGGCACAACTAAATTAAGAACATTAATTGCAGATATTGAAGGTGTTACTATCCCTACTACAGAAGTAAATGTTACCGGTATTGCCGGAGAATATAAGGGTACCGCCCAAATATATCCTCGCGATGAAAATGATTTTGAAACTGTTTCTGCAGCTATCGGTAAAAACAGTATCGAGGGATTGAATATTTATCCCAATCCGGTTCAAAACGGTAATCTGTTTATTTCTTCTGATAATTCTTCTGATAAGGCCGTTTATATTTATAGTATAACCGGAAAGCAAGTCTTTAACGGCGAAGTAGAAAACGGAGAATCCATCAATATCAGTAATCTGAAAAGTGGAGTTTACCTTATCAAAATAATTGAAAATGATAAAATAGCCGTACAAAAACTAATGATTAAATAAGCTTATAAATTTTAAAATTTCAAAAAAGAGGACTTTCAGGTCCTCTTTTTTGTATTGCAAAAAATATTTCTATTTTTGTTTACACATATTTAAATAATTTTTATTTTGAAATCCGATCAACACAAATCACAATCAGAAAAAATTACCATCCTGCGTCGTTTGGTAAAAATGGCAAAAGCAGACTATATTTTTAAAAAAGAAGAATATAAATACCTTCAAGACCTTGCCGATACACTTGGAATCGATAGAAAAATCCTCTTGGAAATTATTGAAGCAGAGATTCCTGAGAAAAAAACCGAAGTTTTACTGGAAAGAGCCAAACAATTATACCGGCTTGCCATTATGATGCTTGTAGACGGTGTAGTCGCCAACGAGGAAGTGGTTTTATTAAAAGAATATACTATAGAACTGGGATTCCCTGCCGAAAGCATTGATTTGATGTTGTTGCGAATGGAAACAAATAAAGGAGGAATGCTCTTTGACAATGATTTAATTGAAATTTTCAGCATACACCATAATTAAATTATTAAGATTTTAGATAGTGAGCACACGCCTTGATTTATTAAAAAATTTTTGGGAAATCATCACCAGTGATGGAGAAATTCACCCGGATGAAGAAAGTTTTTTTATAAAAATAGCTCAGTCTATGGGTTACAAATTAGATAGCATTGAAGATATTCCCTTACTGCAAGAAATTTCTCCTTCAAAAAATATTTTTATTCCAATAGAAGAAAGAATCAGCAATATTTACGGATTGGCTTTAATGATGAAAATTGATGGCAAAATACATAAAAAAGAAGTGGAAACCATACGTAATATCGGGATCGAAATGGGGCTACCGGTTGATTCTCTGAACACAATGCTTGAAATACTATTCGAAAACCGGAAAAAATTTCTCACCGCAGGTGAGCTAAAACAGATTTTTAGTATTTCTAATAATTAAAAAAGCTGCTCGTAAAGAACAGCTTTTTTTTGAGGCACCTAGCAGATTCGAACTGCTGTAGACGGTTTTGCAGACCGCTGCCTAGCCACTCGGCCAAGGTGCCTTATTTTTGGAAGACAAATTTACATTATTTTTTAAAACTGCACAAGTTAATTACGGCCTTTTGTCATCTCCACACTGACGGCTTCAATATTTCCTCCTACCGGCGGATTGAGCTTGGTTACTTTTACTTGAACTTCCTCTGCCAAATCACATTCTTGAAGAATCGCCCGTATAATTCGCAAGGCTACCGTTTCCATTAATTTGGAACGGATTTTCATCTGCTCAATGATGATTTCATTCAAGCGTGCATAATCCAAACCATAACTCAAATCATCGGCCTCGGCAGCTTTTGTTAAATCGGTTTTTACTCGCACATCGGTTCTGAATTCGGCTCCTATTTTTTCTTCTTCATCCATACAGCCATGAAAACTGTAGGTGCGTATATTGGAGAGAATAATATATCCCATTGTTATATATTTTTAGGCTGCTAAAATATAAAAAAACATCCATCCGAATGAAAAGTTAATCAAATAAATCTTTTACCGATTTATATGAAAACACAAACCCTTCTTGTTGCAATTTTTCCGAAGAAACCCGGCTTCCTTTTAGAATGATAGAAGACATCTCTCCTTTTAATAATTCCAACAATCTCTGAGGAATTGCAAAAGGAACAACCGCAGCCCCATATTTTGAAGCCAATAAACGGCTCAATTCTTTTTGTTTCATTGATTCCGGAGCAACCACATTATATATTCCCTCGACATTTTGATTTTCAATGGCAAAAACAAAAGCTTTTGCCAAATCTGTTTTGGAAACCCAGGCCAAATACTGCTCTCCATTCCCTAAAGTAAAACTTAATTTGAATTTGAGAGGTTTAAGCATTTCTTTCAAAGCACCACCATCAACAGAAAAAACCACTCCGATTCTGTAAATTACAACAGGAATATGAAGAGATTTGAATCGCAGACTCTCTTTTTCCCAATCTTTCACTACACTTGCCAAAAAATCATTCCCGGGAGGATCATTTTCAGAAAAAATATGTTCACCGGTTTCCGTACCATAATAACCTATGGCCGATGCGGCAATAAATTTTTGAGGAATGTAACCGGTTTCTTTAATTTTATTATAAAGCAAACGTGTAGAAAGAATCCGGCTGTTATAGATTTCTTGTTTTTGCTGAGGTGACCATCTTTTTTTGGATATATTTTCTCCCGCTAAATGAATAATGACCTCGGCAAATTTCAAAGCCTCTTCTTCCAATTCTCCTGTCTTGTAATTCCAATAAAAAGATTTAATGCCGGAAATAGATTTTTGGCGGCTTAATACCGCCGTATGATATCCTGCTTTTTCCAATTGGTCTATAATTTCTTTTCCTACAAACCCTGTTCCTCCGGTGATGAGTATATTTTTCATAGGAATTTCTTCAAAATGATTTCCGCCGCTTCAAAAGAGGTAATTTCATTATTTGCCGTCATGGATTCCATTTCCCGTATGGCTTGCTTGACTTCTTTTCGCCGGTAAAAACTGTCCAATAAATATGTGTCTATGGTTTTATGCAGCCAATAGGCTTCTTGCTCTTTTCTCTTTCTATCAAAAAAAGAGTTTTTTTTCATTTCAGCAATATATATATCTATTTCTTTTTGCACTTTACCTATACCTTTGTTTTCCAAGGCACTAGCCAAAAAAACTTTCGTTTGCCATCCGTTTTCTTTTGGGGGGTAAAAATGTAAAGCGGATTGAAAGGCTTTTTGTGCCAATTTTGCGGGAGGTAAATTATCTCCTTCTGCTTTATTGATCACAATTAAATCGGCCATTTCTATAATTCCCCTTTTAATTCCTTGCAACTCATCACCCGCACCGGCCAATTTTAATAATAAAAAGAAATCGGACAAGGAATGTACCATGGTTTCCGACTGCCCGACACCCACCGTTTCGATGATGATACGATCAAAACCGGCCGCCTCACAAAGCAAAACCGTTTCTCGGGTTTTTCTGGCCACACCTCCCAAAGCATTTCCGGATGCAGTAGGACGTATATAAGCTCCGGGATCGCGGGATAATTCTTCCATCCGGGTTTTGTCACCCAAGATGCTTCCCTTTGTTAAGCTACTGCTTGGATCAATAGCCAAAACCGCTACTTTATGTCCAGCAGAGGTGTATTTTTTGCCCAATTTTTCAATAAAGGTACTTTTTCCTACCCCCGGAACCCCGGTTACACCTATGCGTATCGAATTTCCAGTATAAGGAAGTAAGTTTTTAAGTATTTTCTGTCCTTTTTCAAAACGTTGAGGGTTGGTACTTTCAATCAATGTTATCGCTTTGCTTAAAAAAACCACATTCCCCTTTTTTATTTCTTCAATGTATTGCTCCAAAGGAATATCCAAAGAATTTTTTATTTTTTTGAAAGCAGGATTTAAAGAGGGAATTTCATTATCCACTCCTTTTTTTTCCTGTAAAGCTTTTTTATATGAAAGTTTTTTTTTATTCATCGGAAAATTAAATAGAGTTTAAAGGTATGGAAACGTATTAAGAAATCAGCCCAGGCTGTTGAAAAGCAATTTAATATTTTCATAACTGCTTTGCAAAATTTCAGGGTGTTGGTCAATATTAATCCATTCCACTTTTTCTATGCCTTCTTCGGTTTGAGGTGTCAAGGAGTCGTTCCTCTCTCCATGCATTTTATACCAATGGGTAATTTTGAGTCTTTTTTTCTTGTTCTCCGTAAAAAGATGATAGGTGTCAAATAAAAAATGATCAATCCCGATATTTTGTATTCCGCATTCTTCCTGAACTTCTCGCACGGCTGTTTCTTCGGGATTCTCACCTTTTTCCATTTTTCCTTTGGGCAAATCCCATTTCCCGTTGCGGTAAATAAAAAGATAATTCCCTTGTTTATCGGAGACTAAGCCTCCGGCTGCTTCGATTACATCAAAATGTTTTTGAAAATTTTTCCAAGCTGCATCAATGGAAGGACTGTATAGTGTAATTTGATCGGTAATCCCGTATTGTAAACGATGGATAATTTCATCCAATGCCAAGCTGCCATAGACATATGTGTTCGGCCTATTCGTAAGGTTATCGGTTAATAAAATTGCTTTATTATTTAAATAAACCTTATAATGCATAGCCGAATTGTTTTACCAAATTTACAAAAATTCGGCAAACCGAGCAATTAATTATAGAATTAAAAACTTTGCAAACTGCTTTCTTTTAAAGTTTTTATGGCTTTTAACGGATTTTGTGAATTAAAAATATAGCTAGCGGCAACCAATATATCGGCTCCCGCTTGTACCAGTTTGGGGGCGTTTTGGTCATTTACTCCGCCATCTACCTGGATCATTGCTTTGGAACCGGTTTTTTCTATTAAATTTTTTGCTTCGGCAATCTTTTGATAAGTATGTTCAATAAATTTTTGCCCGCTAAATCCGGGATTTACACTCATAATTAATACTACATCCAAGTCTTGAATAATATCCTGTAAAAATGAAACAGGGGTATGCGGATTTAGGGCTACACCGGCTTTCATTCCTATTCGTTTGGTCATATCCACGGTTCTATTCAAATGCACTTGGGTTTCATAATGAACAGTAAGTACATCCACCCCGATTACTTTGAAATTATGCAAATAACGTTCTGGTTGTTCGATCATCAAATGCGCATCAAAAACTTTATTGGTCAGCTTACGTAAACTTTTGATTACCGGCATCCCGAATGAAATATTAGGAACAAAATTCCCATCCATTATGTCGAGGTGGATCCAGTCGGCTTCACTGTTGTTTAACATATGAAAAGTCTTACTCAAATCGGCAAAATCGGCAGATAGTATAGAAGGGGCTATAATAGGCATAACTTAGGTTTTGTATTTTTGGCTAAATTAATCATTTTTAAAAAGACATGCCTATTTTTTATGTATTTTTGCAAATATAATCCTTCAAGTTTTATGAATTATATTTTAGTTGACCTCCCTAAGCATAAGGAGAACCTTTTGCCGCTTACCTATTTCCGACCTATTGCAGAACTACGTATCGGAATAGATACATTGAAAGAAAAATGGGAAGACCTCCTTGAAGAAAAAGTCAGTTTTTTAACGGATGATTATCTCAGTGAAAAATTCCCCGTAAAATGGGCCTCCGAAAATATATATATAAGCAGTCATATTATTCCTAATGAAGAAGTAATAGGAGAAATAAAAAACTTATCCACTTTTACTTCTTTGTTTGACGATTCAGGAGAAATTATCGCCTACAAAGGAAATGAAATAACAAGGGAGGAATTTATTGAAATTCATAAAAAAGGGACCGATAAAATGATTCCGAGTCCCAAAAAAATTTGTTTTCCATGGGATTTAGTCCGCTTGAATGAACTACAGATTTTATCGGATTTTGAACGGATTATAAAAGGAAAGCAGCCGGAGAAACTCAGTAAGACCAACCTTATTATTGGAAAGCAGCCTGTTTTTATAGAAAAAGGGGCCAAAACAGAAGCATGTGTTTTTAATACGGAAAACGGACCGGTTTATGTGGGGGAAAATGTGCTGATAATGGAAGGTAGTATGTTGCGAGGGCCATTGGCGATTATGGAAAATTCTGTCATCAAAATGGGCGCAAAGATATATGGAGGAACGACTATCGGACCTTCTTCCAAAGTGGGAGGCGAAGTAAAAGGTTCCATCTTTTTGGGAAATGCCAATAAAGGTCATGACGGGTATTTAGGAGATTCGGTTATTGCAGAATGGTGTAACTTGGGAGCCGATACAAATAATTCCAATTTAAAAAATAATTATTCCGAAGTGAAAATGTGGAATTATCCCGCTAAGGATTTTATTCCCACCGGAATGCAATTTATGGGATTGATAATGGGGGATCATTCAAAATCCGGAATTTCCACCATGTTTAACACGGGAACGGTCGTAGGTGTAAGCGCCAATGTTTTCGGAGGAGATTTCCAACCTAAGTTTTTTCCTTCGTTTAAATGGGGAAATAAACAGGAAATGCAAGATTACCGGTTTGACAAAGCCTTGGAAGTAGCCAAAATCGTGATGCAAAGACGTAACAAAAACTTTGATGAAGTGGAAAAACGTCTTTTTGAAAATATTTATAAATTAGCAAAACAAAAAGAAAGTATAATATAATTATGTGTGGTATAGTTGGATACATAGGAAACAGGGAAGCTTTCCCTATCATTATAAACGGATTGAAAAGATTGGAGTACCGGGGATATGACAGTGCGGGTGCCGCTTTGTATAATGGAAATCTCATCATCAAAAAAACTAAAGGAAAAGTAAAAGATCTCGAAGCTCTTTTTACCGATCCAAAAGATAAAGAAGGAACTATCGGTATAGGACATACACGATGGGCGACACATGGAGAACCCAATGATGTCAATGCACATCCCCATGTTTCCAATTCGGGAAACCTGGTTATTGTTCATAACGGAATCATAGAAAATTATGACAGCATCCGCCAAATGCTGACTTCTCGGGGGTATACTTTCCAATCGGATACGGATACCGAAGTGCTTATTAACCTCATCGAGGATGTGATGAAAAAAGAAAATGTGAAGTTAGGTAAAGCGGTTCAAATTGCTTTGAATGAAGTAGTCGGTGCTTATGCTATTGTAGTTTTTGATAAAAACAATCCCGATGAAATCGTATTGGCACGTTTGGGGAGTCCATTGGCCGTAGGAATCGGAAAAGGAGAATATTTTATCGCCTCGGATGCATCACCTTTTATAGAATTTACCAAAGATGCTTTGTATCTGGAAGACGAGCAAATGGCAATCATCAAAAAATATAAGGAGCCAGAGATAAGAAACATTAAAGACGATGAAATTATCGCTCCCTACATCCAGGAATTGCAAATCAGTCTTGATCAAATAGAAAAAGGCGGTTATGATCATTTTATGTTGAAGGAAATTTATGAGCAGCCCAATGTATTGAAAGATACTATGCGCGGGCGGGTCTTACCTCAAAAAAATATAATTAAATTATCCGGAATTGATAATAACCTGAATAAATTCCTCAATGCCGATCGTATCATTATGGTAGGAGCGGGTACTTCCTGGCATGCCGGATTAGTAGGTGAATATCTCTTTGAAGAATTAGCAAGGATTCCCGTTGAAGTGGAATACAGCTCCGAATTCCGCTACCGCAATCCCATTATTAAGGAAAATGATATAGTGATGCCTATATCTCAGTCGGGAGAAACCGCAGATACCCTGGCAGCTATCAAATTGTCCAAAGAAAAAGGAGCTTTTATCTATGGTATTTGTAATGTAGTCGGGTCATCTATTCCTCGTGAATCTCATAGCGGAACCTATACTCATGCAGGGCCCGAAATCGGAGTGGCCTCTACCAAAGCTTTTACTACACAAGTAAATGTTTTGACGATGATGGCTTTAAAATTAGCTAAAGAAAAAGGGACTATTTCGGCCCCTGAATTTAATCAGTATTTAACCGAACTGGAAAATATTCCTCAAAAAATTAACCGCGTGTTGGAGAATGACTTATATATTCAACAAATTGCGCATCATTATAAAGACGCTGCCAATTTCTTGTATTTGGGACGTGGATTTAATTTTCCGGTAGCTTTGGAAGGAGCTTTAAAATTGAAAGAAATTTCCTATATCCATGCCGAAGGTTATCCTGCGGCAGAAATGAAACACGGTCCTATTGCCTTGATTGATGAAAATATGCCAGTAGTGGTAATTGCGACCAAAAAAGGACAATATGAAAAAGTGGTAAGTAATATCCAGGAAATAAAATCCCGGAAAGGAAAAATCATTGCCATCGTTACCGAGGGAGATGAACAAGTGAAAAAACTCGCCGATCATGTAATTGAAATTCCGGAGACTTTAGAACCGCTCACACCTTTGCTGGCAACTATTCCTTTGCAACTTCTTTCCTATTATATCGCTATTTACCGGGGTTGTAATGTAGACCAACCGCGTAATTTGGCCAAATCGGTTACCGTAGAATAAATATTTATGATATGAAAATAGAAATAATCAATAAATCCAAACATGACCTTCCTTCCTATGCTACGCCCTTATCGGCCGGAATGGATTTGCGTGCGAACCTGGATGCTCCCGTTATACTCAAACCTATGGAGAGAAAAATTATCCCTACGGGATTATATATTGCCCTGCCGGAAGGTTATGAAGCTCAAATCCGCCCAAGAAGCGGGCTGGCCATTAAGCATGGAATTACCTTGGTAAATACTCCCGGCACTATTGACGCCGATTACCGTGGAGAAATCGGGATTATTATGATTAACCTCTCAAATGAAGATTTTGAAATCCAAGACGGGGAAAGAATTGCTCAAATGGTAATCAATAAATACGAGAAAATCGATTGGCTACCTGTAGAGTCTCTTGATGAAACCTCACGTGGAGAAGGAGGTTTCGGAAGTACGGGAAAATAAATTAAAACTCACGAAGATGGAAATAATATGGTATAGTTTGCTTTTTATACTGCTTGGCATGTATATTTTATTGGACGGATATGATTTGGGAGCCGGTGCTTCCTATATTTTCTTTGCCAATACAGTAGAAGAAAAGAAAAAAATTATTAAAAGCTTACGCTCGGTTTGGGATGCTAACGAAGTATGGTTCTTTGCATTTGTTTTGATATTATATCTTGTTTTTCCAAAATTCGCTTTGACTATTTTTGATAATTTCGGAGGATATATTCTGCTATTTCTTTTGTTTATGCTACTTAAAACATTGGCTTTTAATCTAATGTTAACCTTTGAAGATAAGCGGATAAAAGATTTTTTTGGATTTCTCTTTGGTTTTTTCAGTTTAATGATGATTATATTTATAGGGATAATTATTGCCAATATTCTTCGCGGAATTTATTTTGACAGTGAAAATGAATTGCAATTTGTCAGTGATAAATTTTCCCCCGTTTCTTCACATACCGGAATTTTTGACTGGTTCAGCGTTCTTACCACCGCCTTGATTTTTATCACTCTATTAATACATGGAATGGGCTGGATTGTATTAAAAAATAAGGGAGCTTTTAATAAGAAATTAAAAAAAGCCATTCAACGCTTATCATTTCTTCTATTAATTTTAAGTATCATATTTGCCATAAGCTGGAATTATATTCATCCGGGTATTTATCAAAATTTTTATAAATATCCTTTTCTTCTTCTACTGCCTTTCTTTTATATTTCATCTATTTTCGGGCTTATGGGAATACGCACCTATCAAGGTGAAAACAAAGCCTTTATACTTTCTACCAACTTGATTATTACCGGATTATTAACTATTTTTTCATTGATGTTTCCCCGTTTAAGCATGGGATTGGATAATAAAGAAATTACCATCTACAATAGCGATTTCTTCCAACCCGAAAGATTTTACTTACAATGGTGGATTATTGCCCTGGGAATATTTTTATTAATTTACTCCATAATTATCCATAAATACAATAAAGGAAAAGTGATAGATTAAAAAAAGCCGGTTTTGTACCGGCTTTTTTCATATAAAAGTATTATTTTTTACGTATTTTTTCTTTGGCTTTTTGCTGATATAAATTAGCCGCCTCACGGGAAGCTTCACTGATTTTATTCATCATTACATACAAAGTATTTAACAATTGCTCTTGACTGTCTTTGTCCAATGTACGCTTACTCATTTCCCAGTCAGCTTGTACTTTCTTTAAAGCATCCGAAATTTGAATGGTATTTTCTCCTGAATAGAAAGTTTTATCCAGATTTTTTTGAAAATCGATCTTACATTCTCTCATTTCAGAATCTAATTTACTATTTTGAATTCCAGCTACTTTTAAGGCATACAAAAGAGTTAATTGTTGGGCCAAAAGCTCCATCGAATTGGAAGCCTCTTGGTAATCAATTGTGGTAATATCGCTGGTATTTTTTATATCTAAAATAATTTTGTCAGCTGATTTTAGGAAAACTTCCAAACGGTTGAGCAAATCACCCATTTTTTTTCGATCGGGTTTTTGCAAAGCCAAAATGCGCAATTTTTTCCAAGCTGTTTTGAGTTTTTTCAAATCAGGTTTCAATTCGGGATGGTCTTTAGCATAAATTTCCAAAGTCAACAACGCTCTTTCTCCTTTGGAGAGGTTGATATCGGTTTCTTTGGCCACAAATCCCGATTTCAATCCTTTGTATACATAATCCTTAACAATTTTCACACCGCTGGTACGAATATCCAAAGCAGCTTGCAAGGCATCGGAAACATCAATAGATTGACCGAATTGTGCCGATAAACTCAGACTGAAAAAAAGAAAAAATATAGTTAGTAATTGATTTTTCATAGGAAATTATTTAGAAGTAATGAGTTTGACAAACTGGAAAGATTTGTTCGAGATGTTTTTAATATAAGAATACATCAATTTAGGGTGATAAGAATCACGAGAAAGCAAAGATTCTATATTTTTGGTGGTCTCTCGCATATCTGCCAATAAATCTTTTAATTCGGGAGAAAGTTTTTTATCTTTACCGAGTTTCTTTAAATTGGAACGGACAGTACCCATATCTATCGAAAAAAACTGTGCAGCATCCTTTTGGTTAAAACCTCTGGTCAGAAGGTAATTTATAGCTACATCTTCGAGTAATTTTTCATTTTCAACAATCTTATTAACCTTACTTAAATTCTTTTTATAGTCGTTATATTGAGGATGAAGCTTGATCAACGAGATATTAAAATCATCATATAATTTGACAAATTTGCGGGTATTTCTAGCTAAAATACCAAAATTGTCTTTTTCATAATCGGTAATTTTCAAGCGATAGATATTCCAATAATTATGAAGTTTTAAATAATTATCCTCCACTTTTTTATTATGGGGTAAAAACAAGCTCAAGCTACTTAGATTCTTATCAAACAAAGCTATAGAGCGGTCGGTATCTTTGATGGTTTTTTCTTTAAAAATATTACTTTTTACAAATAAATAATTCCTGTAAAAACGTTTGGTCAACATATCATTTTGTGCCAAATTATATACCAATGTATTAATTGGGTTTTCATTTACTTGGGCTCGTAAATGAACAGGCAGTAAAGTAAAGATAAAAACAAATAAAGCGATGTGTTTTTTCATAAAATAAAATTTATAATTTTAAAAAGTATCCACCATTTTTTGTATCAAACGTTCTTTGATCATACGTAAATGATAATCAATAGAAACACTGAGAGCAAAAATAGTTTTGGGATTTTTTTGTTTGGGATGCAATAAGTTTGAACGTAAAAAATTCCAATCTACTATCAAATCCGTTATGATATTCCCGGTAATCGGGTCATTAAGTAAGGCCGTTGTTTTCTCTTTGATAAAAGCATCCGCTTCTTGAATATTATTTTGATATTCTTGAGAAAAGCTCTTACTTAAATTCAGATAATTAGCTAAATAGCTCATGGATATTTTTTGAATCAATTTTCTGAAATATTGAATATCATTATAGGTTTGAAGCTCATCGGCAGGCAAATCATATTGCACTTTCATTGTTTCGAGCAGGTCGGAAGTCAAGCGATCCCAATTATTTACATCATAACTTACCGAACGAAAATCCTTATTATTCATTTTTCGAGTGACATTTTGGTTAAATTTATACCAAAAAGCTTTCAGGTTTTTTAATCCTTCTTTGATTTTCGGATTGCTTTCTTCCATATCAATAGTCGATAAATTTTCTTCGATTTTTGCCATGGCAAAATCAAATTCTTGTGCGGCTTCTTCTTTTTCCAAATTATTTATCAAATACAACTTATCTTTGACAAGCATATATCCGTAAACATTCATATCAGAAGCCATATCATATAGTTCTACTTTTGAAGTTCCTTCATCAAATTGAGCATAGATTCCGGAAATTCCTATCGTTAGAAAGGAAAATAATAATATAATTTTGTGCATATTTGTGTATGTTTGTGTATCCGCAAAGTTAAGGATTTTGAATTAAATAACATATGAAGTTTTCAAAAAGTCTTATACAAAAAACAAAGACCTTGCCAAACAGTCCCGGAGTATATCAATTCCTTGATAAAGAAGGGGTTATCATCTATGTGGGAAAGGCAAAAAATCTACGCAAAAGGGTGAGTTCTTATTTTAATAAAAATCAAACGGGAAAAACACGTGTGCTGGTTTCCAAAATTGCTGATATTAAACATATTATCGTCGAAACGGAGACCGATGCATTACTCTTGGAAAATACTTTGATCAAAAAATATCAACCTCGATACAATGTATTGATGAAAGATGATAAAACCTATCCTTGGATTTGCATCAAAAAAGAGCATTTCCCGAGGGTTTTTCTCACCCGGAACGTAGTTAAAGACGGCTCTGAATACTACGGCCCTTATCCTTCGGTAAAAACCGCCCGTACCCTGTTGGATTTGATTCATCACCTCTACCCCATACGCAGTTGCAAACTCAATTTATCTCCCAAGAAAATAAATCAAGGAAAATATGAAGTATGCCTGGATTATCATATAGGCATTTGTAAAGCACCTTGTGTAGGATTGCAAACGGAACAGGATTATATGGATAGCATTAAACATATCCGGAATATCATTAAAGGGAATTTTAAAAAATCTCTGCATTATTTCGAAGAACAAATGCAAAATTATGCTGCCAATCTCGAGTTTGAAAAAGCCCAGGAAATCAAAGAAAAATTAGACTCCCTCAAAAATTACCAAGCCCGTTCTACCGTAGTCAACCCTTCCATCAACAATATTGAGGTATATAATATCGTTTCCGATGCAAGTTCTGCTTATGTAAATTTCTTACAAATAGGACACGGTTCGATTATCCGCTCGCATACTTTGGAAATCAAGAAAAAAATAAATGAAACCGATAAAGAATTGCTGGAATTGGCTATTGTGGAAATCAGGCAACGTTTTCAAGTAAATACCCAAGAAATGTTTGTCCCCTTTGACATTGATATTTTACCTTCCATCAAAAAAACCATTCCGCAAATAGGAGATAAAAAACGCTTGCTGGAACTTTCCAGGCGCAATGCCGTATATTATCGCTTGGAAAAACTTAAACAGTTGCAACTCACCGATCCTGATAAACATACCAACCGGATAATGAAACAGATGAAAGAAGATTTAAGACTGCCCGAGGAACCTCGTCACATCGAATGTTTTGACAATTCAAATATCCAAGGAAGCAATCCGGTCGCTGCCTGTGTTGTTTTCAGAAACGGCAAGCCCAGCAAAAAGGAATACAGGCATTTTAATATTAAAACCGTTGAAGGACCCAATGATTTTGCTTCGATGGAAGAAATTATCGAAAGACGCTATAAACGATTATTGGAAGAAAAAGCCGAACTGCCTCAATTGATTATCGTAGATGGTGGAAAAGGGCAACTTTCATCAGCAGTGAAAAGCTTGAAAAAACTCGGTCTTTACGGAAAAATATCCATTATTGGCATTGCCAAACGTTTGGAAGAAATTTATTATCCTAATGACCCTGTCCCTTTATATTTGGATAAGCGTTCCGAAAGTCTAAAAATTATACAAAGAGCCAGAGATGAAGCCCATCGTTTCGGAATTACTTTCCATCGTAAAAAAAGAATGAATTCTACACTTCAAACCGAATTGGAACAAATTAAAGGAATCGGAGAAAAGAGTATTTTGGCCTTATTGCAACATTTTCGTTCGGTAAAGAAAATCAAAGAAGCTTCAAAAGATAACTTGGAAGAAGTGGTAGGAAAACATAAAGCTTCGATTATATACAATTATTTTAACAAAGACTAAGTTTTTATAGAACATAAAAACCGAAAATACTCCGGATGAAAAAAATTTTGTTTTCCATACTATTAAGTTTTACAATTTTCTTTTTGTATGGGCAGGAACAAAATGAATGGCTGCTGAGAAAAAAAAATATTATTGTTGAACAAGGACAGATACAGATTGATACTTTCAGTATTCAACCCGGTTTTTTCTTGATTCAAACCTCCACTAAAAAAATTATTCCGAAGACAGAATATCAAGTAGACTATCCTAGGGCTGTTCTTCAATTTAATGATTCAACAAGGTATTTGCACCAATTACTTAGCGTTTACTATTTGACCTACCCTTCTTCCTTAAAAAAAAAGATTTTCAGTTATACCCGTTCTCCCCAAAATTCAAACGACAGTCTTTTGCTGCCTGTAATTGACGGAGAAAAGCAGTATCAACCTCAATTATTGGAAGGCTTAAAAACAGAAGGATCGATTACCCGTGGATTCTCTGTGGGAAATAATCAAAGCTTGGTAATGAAATCGGGAATGGAATTGAAAATCGAAGGAAATTTATCAGCAAAAGTGAAATTAAAAGCGGTCATTGCCGATGACAACATGCCGCAAGCTTATGCCGGAATCTCAAAATCTTATAAAGAATTTAATTATTTATATATGGAATTGACCGGTCCCGGTTGGAAAACCCGCGGTGGAGATTTTATAGAACAAAAGCAGCCCTCATATTTCTTGAAATACCAACGCAAATTACAAGGTATAAAATTTGAAACCGGTAAAAAAACTCATATCTCAGTCACCGGAGGAATCGTGGACGGTCAATTCAACAGACAACAATTCAACGGTATAGATGGAAACCAAGGTCCTTATTTACTAAAAGGAAAAAACGGAGAAAAATATATATTTATCACCAAAGGTTCCGAAAAAGTATTTATCAATGGAAAATTACTTCAAAGCAACAGGGATTACAATATAGACTATAAACTGGCACAAATTACTTTCTCCCCTACTATTCCCATTTCATCCAATGACAGAATTAGTGTCGAATTTAATTATTCCAATCAATATTACCTTCGTTATTTGAATCAGAATCGTTTGGATATCGTACAAAAGAAGGGAAATTTAAGTGTATATACGTATTTCGAAAAAGACGATCGTTTTCGTACTTTAATTTTTGATCTTGACAGCGTGGCTGTGCAAAAACTACGCGAAGCGGGAAATAATCCCGGCGAATTGCTTATTGAATCCGCCAAGCAAACTTCTTATAGCGAGAATAAAATACTTTATAAGAAAACCGTAGACGGTAACCAAACCTATTTTGAATATACCAATGAAATGTTGCCCGAACTATATGAAGTCCGGTTTTCTTATACCGGTCAAAATCAAGGCAGCTACATCATCGATAAAATTACAGCTATCGGAAATATTTACCGGTATGTAGGAAAAGAAAATGGGGATTATGAACCGGTGATTAAATTAATCGCTCCTATTAGTAGAAATTATGCAGGATTTAAATGGTCAAGTGAATTATCTCCGGCTTTATCTTTCCAAAGTGATATTCTTTTGAGCCAAGCAGATAATAACCTTTTTTCCTCTATTGATGATGAAGATAATACCGGACTTGCGATGAATTTAAATCTTTCTTATAATCTCAAAAAAGACAGCTTAAAAAACTGGAATATATACGGAAAATATCGTTTTACTCACCAAAATTTTATTCCTTTGGACCCCTATATAGATCCCGAATTTCTTTACCGGTGGCAAATCGAGAATCTCTTAGGGAAGCAACATTATCTTGAAGCGGGAAATATTTATTCCTCCGATTCACTCCATATCGACACCGGAATGGAGTATTTGAGTTTAAGAGATACTCTCGATGCTTATAAGCTCCGTTTTTCAGGAGAGAAAAAAGGAAAAAAAGCCAGATGGACAGGAAGAAATTTTATAGTAAAACAAAATTTACCCTCGGGAACTTTAAGCAATTTCAATTTTGATAATAGTTTATCTTTTGATAGAAAACAGTCTGCTTGGTCACATCGCATTCATTGGGAAAAGAGAGATAAAACAAGAAAAAAACAACCGGATTCATTGAATTTCGGTTTTCGTTTTTACGAAAGCAAGTGGATTCATAAGCCACAAACCGAAAACGAATGGCAAATCGGGATGAGAATAGAAGAAAACGATAGTATATACCAGCAAAAATACGGTTTGGCAAGAAGCAAAAAAATGGTGTTTCTTGACAAAAAACTAAAATATAAAACCGGAAAAATGCATTTTTATTCACGTTGGGAATATATTCACTCCATTACATCGGGTAATCAATCTTTTTATAATTTTTCAGTCCGGTGGAAACAAAATTGGATAAAAAAATGGATGGAAACAAGTTTGAAAGTAGAAACCTATAACGGAAATATAATCCGTGATGCCGTTCTTTTTGTAGAAACTCCACCCGGACAAGGCGTTTACCAATGGGTGGATTATAATCAAAACGGAATCAAGGAAATCAATGAATTTGAAATTGCGGTTTTCAGTGATGAAGCTCGCTACATAAAAGTGGTTTTGCCTTCAAAAAATTTATTGGCCGTGCGAAATAATCTTTATTCATTTCAATGGATTTTTCATCCGCTCAATAACACAAAGAAAAAGATATTGAAAAAACTATATAACCGCCTTTTTATAGAAACAAATCATCAAGTACCGCTAAAACAAAATGCTTCCCTTTTGGTATGGAATCCCAATGATGCTTTATTGAAAAACACTCGTTTGCAAAATGATTTTTATATCAATCGTTCCAAGAAAAAATATAAATTTCACCTGCGGTTACAAAAGATGGAAAATCAGCAATGGCTACTCATAGGAAAACAAGGAATCAAA
>Ga0256835_1000517_pt1 | contig 28429 bp, 14 predicted proteins | sample PIR30metaG_FD_185972 | JGI IMG/M metagenome (GOLD analysis project Ga0256835, IMG submission 185972) | Hydrothermal vent microbial communities from East Pacific Rise, Pacific Ocean - PIR-30 | ecosystem: Environmental > Aquatic > Marine > Hydrothermal vents | place: Pacific Ocean: East Pacific...
GACTCCCACCAGCATCCGGCTCCGAACCCGCCACCCCGTCCGGCGCATACCCTCCAGGATGCCCGCTCGTGCCCCCCCCATAACCCAACCCGCTCACGTTGATCGCGGCACCGCACGCAACGCGGGCCGTACCGGGCGTGTTGACCACCAGCGTGTGCCGGGCCGTCGTCCTGAGGGTTGCCCCCTGGACGAGGATCAAGCTCTCCGGACTCAGCTCGTCGAGACTGGCATCGAGGGTGAAGGTGCCCGGACCCAGGACGAGAGTCTCACCGGCATGGGATGTGGCAATCGTCCGGTCCCCCGTCAGGACGGTACCTTCCGGGACCACCAGGGTGACCTGGTCCCACCCCGTGTTGCCGGCAAAGTCGCTGGCCTCGATACGGATGACGAAACTGTCACCGGCGTTGGCGTCTGCGGGAGGAGTCCAGTCATAGGTCGCTGTCAGCTCCGCTGCACCCACTGCAGAATCCACGAACACGGATGTCCCATCGACCAGGATGGTGTACTGCTGGATCTCCTCGTCATCCGTGATGGTGAAGCTCACCGTGACCGGTGTGTCTGCAAGAACAGGGTCACCGGTTGCAGGACAGGTGATGGTCACAGCAGGAGCCTCGGGATTGATCAGAGGAGTGATGGTCAGGGTTCCAGACGCCTCGGTGCTGTGACCCGCGGGATCCGTCACCGTCAGCGTGTAGGAAAGGTCCGTGGGTTCGGTGACCGCCGGCGCCTGCCAGGTGGCCTCGGCATGCGCCGTCCACTGGTCACCCGGCAGCACCACATCCGTCAGCTGCACGGTCTGGGACGCACCGTCCACGGTCAGCGTCACCACATCGCCGGCCACGTTGTCGGCAAGATCGAAGGAGAAGACCTGTGTGTCACCGGAGGTGATGGTGGTCCCCGGAGCGGGACTGATCGTGGTGACGGTGGGTGGCTGGGTGTCCTCCATCACCGTCAGGGTGATGGGAGTGAGTGGCGTACTCTGCCCGAGTGTATCCTCGATGGCGCAGTCGATGACCACCTGCGCTCCGGCCGTGGTGCCGGCCGGAACCCGGAAGTCCGTCGAGAGCTGGCCCGAGGTTCCCTGCGGGAAGGTCAGGTTGCGGCTGCCGGTGAACGCCCCGCTGATGGCGACATGCGCAGCCGCGAGCCCACGGTCGTCCTGAGCCTCCACGGTCACCCGAAGCACGTGGTTGGGGAGGATCTCGGTTTCCGGAGTCACCGTCAGTGTGCCCGTGGGCGGCGTGTCATCGATGATCTCCAGGCCATGCTGCACCACCGGAGAAAGGTTGCCGGAAACGTCCATGGCCACCACGGAGAGCACGTGCTGCCCGGCTCCTGCGGGAATCGACCAGTCCTGGCGATATTCACCGGAGCCCTGATCCAGGACAGGAGCGCCCGGGAACGGGACGCCATCGAGGCTGAAGCCGACAGAGGCCAGGGCGTCGTTCGAGGTGACAACGGCACGCAGGGTGACCGTCGTACCCTCCACCGCGCTCCACACCTCACCATCCACCGTGACGCCCGCCGGAGGCAGGAGGCTCGCCACGGGCGGTTCCGCGTCCCGTACCCGGAAGGTGGTGGTGACGGCCTCCGCCATCGGATTCCCCGACAGGTCGGTGATTCCGGAGACGCTGATCGTGTAGACACCGTCCAGTTGCAGCCCGGTATCCGGAAGGAGTCGTACGGAGAAACCGTCATTCTGCCGGACCCGCTGCACCGCCACATCCAGGCCCCCGGAATCCAGGAGACGGATCGTGCTCTCGCCGATGGAGACTGGGTCCACGATTTCCGAGAACGTGACCACGGGCTGAACGTCGGGGCCCACCGGACTGGTCCCCTCCGGATCGTCCGCGGGATCGACGAGCACCACCCGTGGCGGGACGGTGTCGGCCGTCTGGAAGGTCGAATGGAAATCGAGAGTGAGGGACCTCCCTGCCAGATCCTCGACACCCCTCAACACGTCCACCAGGTGGAGGGCGTCGCTCTCGAGCGCCCCGTGATCGAGGACGGCCCTGGTGAAGGGACCTCGTGGGCCATCCCCGTCCGGATCGGACAGGTCCTCAACGGAAACAACGACCGCGACCTCCTGTCCCTCTCTCCGGAGTCTCAGGTGCTGCGAGTCCAGGGTCGGATGCCGCATGAGCTCGGAGAACTCGAGGACCACGGGTGCGTCCGACGCCACATCTGTCGCACCGTTTTCCGGAGATACCAGGACCACCGCTGGATTGACCCTGTCGAGCCCGAGGGTCCCGAGGTCCAGGATGCCGGAAGGCACCAGGATTCCGTGATCCCTGTACACTCCGCTCCCCGCATTCCCGATGATCTCCAACTCGTAGGCAATCCCGGATGGCACAGCGGGAAAGTCGAAGGAGCCGTCAGAAGCGGATACGGTCTGGAAGAGCCTTCCATCGGGATCCACCAGGCTCACGAGCGCACCGGTCGCGGCCGCTCCATCCTCACCGACCACCGTGCCAATCACCCTGCCCGCATCCTCGAGGGTGACCTCAACGGTGAGTGTCTGATCGTGGTCGGCCTGGTGCACCTCGAGCTGCGTCACGCCCCGGATGGTGTTCCCCGAGGAATCCGTGAGGGTCGCTGCCACGGCGTAGGTCCCGACACCGAGACCGGCGAATGGCCCGGCCAGACCCTCCGCGTCCGCCTGGGAGACCAGGTGGACACCCCCATAGAAGCCGCTGCCCGAGATGGTGACCTCCGCACCCGCGGCAGGGTCACCATCTCCATCCACGACCGTCACCTGGACGGCGGCGCGGCCCACGAGCTGAAGATCGATCACCTGTTCCCCGGGGGGGTCCGGCATGACCGGATCGGCATGGGCGCCGAGATCCTCGGCAAGATGGTGCTCCAGAAGCTCCTCCACCCCCAGCCCCGTACAGGCTCCGAGGCAGGCAGCCGTGGCATACCGCCCCTCCACCACTCCACCGAAGGTGACTGGAGTTCCCTGGACGAGGTGCTCCACCGTACTCCCACCACCCGACGGCTCCCGAAAATGTACGCTGTTCTGGCGGAAGGCCACCCGTGGAGTGGCCGTCTCCGGGAGCGGCTGACCGGTGGGATCCAGGACCCTGACGGTCACTCCGGCCACGGGGGGCAGTGTCAGGTCCAACGTGGTGACTGGAACGTCGACCGGATCGGCGATGCCAGAGACAGAGGTATAGAGTGGGGTGTCCGGATCGAATGCATCGACCTGAAGATCACCTGCGGGTATTCCGTCAAAGGCATAGAGTCCTGCCGGATCCGAGAGGGACCAGTATTCCTGGAGCGACGAGACGATGACACCGCCCGCGTCCCGCACTACCTGAGCACGAAGACGCACAAACGCGTTGGCCACGGGGATCCCGGAGGCAGACATCACTGCTCCTTCCACGCGACCCAGAGGCTGCAGGGGGATCTCGACGGAATACTCCCGGAAACAGGTGGTCCCGAAGCCTCCCGAACCCGCATCACACAGGGCCAGCCCCTCTGTTATGTCCCCACGATTTGAAGGGACATCGTAGGCTCCCACGAAGTAGGTGCGCCCGACGGGAATGTTCTCGAACGTGAAGGTCCCGTCCTGCGCTGTCAGGTCGGATGAGACGAGAATCCTGTTGTACCCGGACCACACGAAAAGCTGCACCATCGCCTGCCCGGCCGGGTCCCCCGATTCCGGCCAGTACACGGTCCCCGAGATGGACCCGGTCGGGTGGAGACACAGGGGATCCCCGAGAACGACCTGCGAGCCGTCCGGAGGTATCGAGATCACGCTGTACTCCGAACCATGGAGTGGAGACGTGGCACGGAGGACCCACGTACCCTCGGAGAGTCCGGTGAACGTGAAGAAGGCACTGCCCCCGGCGATGTCCAGGTCCAGCTCCCGCGTCTGCAGGGAAGGTGGCGTGATCCCTCCGCCCAGGAAGGGAAGGGGAACCCCCTGGATCTCCAGGACGAGATGAACCATGTCCCCGGGGCTCGAGGGAGCAGATTCCAGCACACAGATGTCCACCTGCCCCTCCACGGATCCCCCGACACCTCTCAGGACGATGTCGAGGTCCTGGACCACCTGGGCGGACTGGATGGTCCCACCCACCAGACCGATACTGCCATCCACCGGATCATGGGCCCTGATCTGGAACCCCCCGGGACTCACGAGGTCGAAGGAGTACGCTCCCGTCACGTCCGTGGTCACACTAGATATCCGGGCACCTCGAGAGCTGGTGAACCAGAGCTGGACGGTCGCCCCCTCCACGGGTACGAATCCACCATCATCCCGCCGCAGGATCGTTCCCGAGATCATTCCCGGTGCGGAGTAGTTGATCACCAGCTCACGACCATCGTCGGAGGGATCGAGTTTCTCGGAGAGGATCACCGAACCGTAGAAGGCGTTCGAAGCTCTCACGACGAGAGGTCCCACCCCCTCGGGTAGGCCCTGGAAGTGGGCCACGCCGGCATCGTCGATGAAGCACTCGCCGCCACCACCCTGCTCGCACGGAGTGAAACCATCCTCGGGCACGCTCGAGATGATCCCCGTCGAGGTGATCCCCGGCTTGCGGTACTCGAACTGCGAGAGAACATCGGCCGTTCCGCCACCGGTGGTCTCCGCCACGGTCTTCACGGTCAGCGATACGGTTCCTCCGAGCACCACGGTGGCCTCTGCCACATCGCCGTTGTAGAGGATCTTTGCGAAGCCCCTGCCGAACCTGGTACCGTCGCCGAAGCTGACAAGGATACTGTGCCTTCCGGGAGCCAGACCCTCGAGGATGAACCTCCCATCCGCTCCCGAGATCGTCTCGGGTCCGTAGCCAAAGCGATCGGCGGCGACCCGTGCACCCCCGACCGGACTTCCGGATCGGTCCACGACAGTTCCCGCGATGGAACCCGATTGCTGGCCCAGGTCGAAATCCACGACCAGGAGCTGGTCTGCGGAGGAGAGCGTGACCGTCCTGGCGGCTCCCTCTCCCGTGACCGGGTCACTGGCGTTCAGTAAGAGATCTCCCAGCGGCAGCTCGTCGATCCGGTACACACCAGAGGCGTCGGTCACCGCGTAGACACCTGCGAATCTCGCCACGACGTAGGCACCCTGGACCGGTGTCCTCGTTCCTCCGGCGTTCCGGTACACCGTCCCGGTGATGGAAGCCGTGGAGGGATCGGCCGTGAGGATCTGCACGACGTTGACCGTGTCCGCCAGCAGATCGGCATACTGCTCACCCACGTACCTGGCCCGTTCGGGATCGAACACCCTGAACCACGCCGGACCGGAGGGCACGGTCTCCATCCTGAAGGTCCCATCCTCCGAGGTGGTCGCGAGCGCCACGCCGGCAGACGCCCCCTCGGGCACCAGGTAGACCTGCACTCCTCCCACGGGCTCGCCAGATTCCCCGGAGAGGACCGTACCTTCCACACTGCCCGTCGGCTGCGGGGCGGTCACGGGCAGGACGATGTCCACCTCGGCCTGCTGGCCAGGAGCGGGAATGGCAGCTGTTGCATAGGTGAACGCCGCACCATCCTTCGCCACGATCTGGACGGCACCCACAGGCAGATCGGCCAGCAGGAATCGCCCATCGGCTCCGATGCTACCCACCGCATACTCGTACGGCATCGTCACGGACCTGGCCTCGATGATCGGATCCACCAGAGGCGCCCCGTCATCACGCGTGAGAGTACCGACGACATCGCCCCGTCCCACCATGGCAACGGTGATCTCCCGTACCGTTCCATCCCCGGTGAGCCTGGCCGTGACCCGGGCCTCGTGACCCGTTCCAGGCTCACGCGCTCGAATCAGGAATGCACCGTATTTCGGAGGAACCAGACCGTCTCTTGCCCTCACGGCATCGAAGACGAAGGCCCCGCCGGCGTCTGCCGTGACCCTGTCGACACCTGCCGGGATCCACGAGGTACCCCACATGGATTCGACCCGGATGTACTCGTAGAGCTCCACCAGTGCTCCTGGTACGACCTGACCATCACCACCGACGACGACTCCTCGCACCGCGCCCGACGCCAGCCCCGGACCCATCTCGAGAGGAACACCTGCCAGGGGAAGCCCATGACCGCCGACGAAGGGCACCTCCTCGCCTCCGGAATTGAGGGTGGCCTGAGCGTGGGGATTCAGGGGTTCCGCAAGAGTCAGCACAAGGAAATGCGGATCGATCTGTTGGACCAGGGCCGTACCGTGGCGGGGCCTGTCGATCACCAGGACGGGATCTCCAGGAGGAAGCTCCAGGTGGGAAGCCACCATCCACTGGCCAGGATCCAGCGCACCGAGCGCTTCATCGTCGAGGACCTGGGAGAACAGTAGAAGTACCTGGCGGTAGGGACCGCCATCGGGGCTCTGGAGGGTGGAGTCGAATACGGCCTTGAGAAGTCTCGGGGCTGGGGCATCCCGGACCTCCACGGAAACCGTCGAAGTCGAATCCTCCACACCGTCTCCATTGCTGTCGGAATGCAGGGTGACCGCATCCACCGATGGATCCACTGCAAGGAAGGCGAGGCTGCCACTGGAGGTCGTGACCTGACCACAGTCGAACCTGCGCGTGGAGCCGTCGGGCATGACGATCACGACGACGAGATCCACGGTGCCGGAGGCGATACCGTGGAGCTGGACCTGATAACCCCCGTCCGTCCAGCTTCCATCCTCCTCCACGGGCACCGCGACGATCCCGATCTCTCCGGAGAACGCCGTCGAGTCCATGCCGAGCACGGAGGCTCCGGGCAGATCCCTCACGAAGAAGTCCGTGTCCGCCTCCTGTCCCGCCGCACCGAGCTGGGAACCCGTACCCGAAAGAACCAGCCTCGCCGAGCCGCCGTAGCCCGCTCCCTCCGCAACCACCAGGAGCATCGGCCGGCCCGTGATCGCCATCTCCTCAACCTCGTCCAGGGCATCTCCGGTCCCGATGCTCTCCATCAGCCGGGCGATGGCCCGCCCCAGCGAACCCTCCAGCAGCTGACCTCTCCGCGAGGCCCGGCGCAGGGCATCGAATCCCGCGTCCCAGGTGGACGAACCCATCCACCGCAGCCCCAGATCGATGAGGCAACGGTCCTGGTCCTCGCCAAAGGCCGCCCTTCGAGCCGCCGCGGCGAGCTCCCGGCCCCTGCGGACGACGATTCCTTCCCCGACTGGAGGCAGCGGCAGCTCGGTTCCGGCAGGAGCATTGGCCAGGGAGTGCGCAAGGCCCAGCAGTTCCATCGCCGGTTCCACGGTATCGGGAGGCAGGTCGTGGACGTCGTCCGGAAGCACGAGCGAGTCGGGTGACAGCGGGATTCCGAGCTCTCCGACACCCACGTGGAACCTGAAGGAGGCATCTATGGGCGAGGAGCTGTTGAACGCACTGGCCACCACCTTTCCCGTGGTGAGGGACCTCAGCTCCCAGGATACGGAAGCCGACTCCCCCGGGGGCAGCTCGGGAACGATGACCTCCGGGTCGCCCAGGAGCTGGACCCCCGAGAGCTCGTTGTCCGGCAAGCTCATCCGGAGGTCGTACACGGGGGTGATCGAGGTGTTGGTCACGACCACCTGGAAGGTGTAGTCCTCACCGGCACGCACGGTCCAGGGATGGAGGAAGGTCATGGCGAACCGCGGATCCCTGACCAGCACCACCCCGGGAACCGAGGCCTCGATCAGCCCCGGCTCTCCCGATGCCAGTCCGTGGATCTCCCCCTGGAGGTGCACGTCGACCCGGTGCTGTCCTTCCCCGAGCCCTTCCAGCAGCCACGAGGCCTGGCCCGAGGCCTGGGCCACGATGAACATGAGATCGTCCGAGGTACCCATCCTTCCGTCGGGCCCGGGATCGATCACGGGCACCGGTTCACCAGGGACCGTGGGGGGCTCCGTCTCCGCCTGGCGCAGGCCATCCCCCGCAATCTCCATGGTGGCCGTCATGTTCCGGAGCTCGATTCCGCTCCCTTCCAGCGCACCGTTCTGCACCACCAGAATCGCCGAGAAGAACTGGTGGAGGAAGGCCACGTCACTGGGAATGATCAGGAAACCCGGGATCGATGCCGGAGGTATGGCGTAGTCGGGAGCGGGCGGGCTGCTTCCACCGTTCAGGCCCGGAACCGGGATGGTGACCGGTGTGACCTGGGGAAACCCCGCCGGTGGTGGTGACGACGGTGGAGGCAACTGATACGGTTCCTGATCCGGCAGCGCAAAGGTCCCGGACGGTCCAGCCACCAGATCGAAGGGAATCTCCACAGTGCCGGACTCCGTGGCAAACCCGACACTGTAGCGCCAGACGGTATAGCTGTCGTCGGTGATCACGATGCCCGCCGCAGCGATCTCGTCCGGCGTCAGGGGGCGGGACGTCACCGAGCTGATCACCAGGCGATGGACCAGGATCGTCACGGAGTCGGGCTGGGAATTCGCGAGGATCTCTCCATCCTGGACCAGCCGGATACCATGAAGCGAATACGTACCCTCCCGATGCAGTCCAGGAATGAGGAATGGCTCTCCCGGCACCGTGCTCAGGGTGAGGCTCTCCTCCAGTCCCGGACCAGAAAGCGAGGCGAAAACCCGCATCCCCGGGGGGACCTCTCCCGGAGCGAGTGTGCCGAGAGAGGTGTGGACGACGGTCGGCCGGCCAGGGTCGACCTCCTGCTGGGCTGGAGATACCTGGAGGACGGCGCCCCTGATCAGGAGTTGGTCGAGGGCCAGGTCCTGCCCAAAAGCGATGCTCGCAACAGGCACAGCACAGAGGATACCTACCAATACAGTACGACAAAATTGCAATCCAGGCTTCATCCGCCCTCCGATGGAAAAATCGAAGCGGTGTTAGTTCAAGAATATGTCGGATGTTCAAGCTGTCAAGCTTCACAAGACCTGTTCTCAGAATGATCCAGACAGGACACTCATTTCCCCGGGTGCTCTCCTGTCGTACCTCTCTGGTGAAGCCATGCCAGGGAGAAACCGTTCACTGGATGCACGAGGCCGCTCTGGAGAGCGGCGCTCCCCGGAGGGTCTCCACCCGGCCGGTGGCGATTTCCGAGCGCTGCAGTCTCTTCGCCGACCAGGCGGGCCGGACACCGTGAACCGGACCCCCTGACGGTGGCGGAGGCGGCGCATGTGGCCATCGCCGGAAGGGATGGCCGGGAGGGGGCCGGCGCCCGGCCACGCGCCGGTCCCGCCACCGGGCGGCCGGAGCGAAGCGGAGGCCGCCAACCCCCACCCCGTCCGGAGTCCACGGCCGCACCGCGGGGGGCGTCATCGCGGCTGCTCGCCATGGTGGGCCGCCGGGGCCCGGCGCAGCCGGGCCAGGGACGCGCAGGGGCCGCGGCGCGCAGGCCCGCCTGCGGCGACGCGGACCCGAGCGGCCCGCAGGGCCGAGCCCCGCGAGGCCCCCGGCGGCCACATCCAGACACCCCCAACGAGGAAAGCCGCCCGGAGGCGGCTGTCACGTCGAAATAATGGTCGGGACGCGGAGATTTGAACTCCGGACCCCCTGAACCCCATTCAGGTGCGCTACCAGGCTGCGCTACGTCCCGACCCCAGGATTGCTCTTCTTGATCTCCTCGAGGATCGTGGTCAGCTCGGACCGGATCCCCCGGAGCGCGGACTCGAGATGTTTTACGCGTTCCCCGGCCTTCTTGTCAACCTTGGCGGGGGCCTCCGGAGCCTTTTCCGCGCGCTTCCTGGCCTTCTTCCCGGACTTCGCCGGAGCCGGTGGCTCCTCGCCCGCGTCTTCCGGAACCTTCAGCTCCGCGGCGAGCGGGGCGATCTTCCGCCGGGCACCCGCGATGGTGAGCCCCTCGTCGAACAGCAGGCGCCGGACCTCGAGGATCAGCTCCACCTGCTCCCTGCTGTAGAGTCGTTGTCCCGTCCCGGTCTTGGAGGCCTCGAGCTGGGGAAACTCCGTCCCCCAGAAGCGCAGCATGTACGGCTGGACGTTGGCCAGCTTGCACACCTCGTTGAGCTTGAAGAACCCCTGGCCCTCCGGAAGCACGATCCGGGCACTCATGACTCCTCCTCGGAGGCCGGAACCAGGGTCAACCTCAGCTGCAGGGTCACCCGGCGGTTGCCGATCCACGCACCCGGCACCGGGACGAGGATGTCGAGCTCGCGGACGTCACCCGAGCGGGCCAGGGCCCTGGTGCCCTCCAGCTGGACCTGGAGCTGGTTGGGCGGCCCAGCGCCTCCCGCCGCATCGCCCCCGTCGAGCGTGACGGGAACTGCCACCACCGCGGACGCCTCGGCGGCCACCGGCGCCTCGGCCTCGCCGGGAGCAGCAAACGGCTCCTCGGGGTCCAGGACGAAGGGGTCCCGGGTCGGGAAGGCTCCACACTCCTCGCCGGTGGAGACCTCCGCCGATTCCCAGGGCCGGGGCTCTTCCGGAGCCTCCACGGTCTCCGGTTCCGTCGGCTGCTCCACGGAAGAGGGTTCTCCGGCATGCTCGCCGGGGCCGGTCCCGGGTTCCGGAGCCGCCCCCCCGGCATCATCTGCCGGCACGGCTGCACCGGGCTCCTCCGCCTCGGCCTCCCCGGCCACCGGGGGAACCACCGGCTCCACGCGGGGAGGACTCGGGAGCGAGGTCCCGTCCACAACCGAGGCCACCAGGTCGTCCACCGAGGCCGCCACGGGCCGCACCGACGCTCCGGGTTCCTCCCCGGGCTGCTCCGGAGCCGGCTTCTGCGGCGCCGACTCTTCCGCCTCCATTGGCGGCGCCGTGAAGGGTCCGGCGGCGCTCTCCTCCCCGGGAGATTCGTCCCCGGCGAAGGCCTCGACAGCACCCGCGCCGTCGTTTCCACCGAAGGGCTCCTCCGCCCCGTCCGTCGTGGGCTCCGGGCCGGGTTCCCCGTCCGCGGGCCCGGACGCCACGTCGGCATCCTCCCAGGCCGGAGCGGAGCCCGGTGACGATGTGTCGCCCGTCCCTGGCACCTCGTCCGTGGTCCCGGGGGAGTCCATGGGCGGGATGAACCCCTCGTCCCCGGCATCGGCCACTGCGGGCTCCGGGGCCTGCTCGGCCTCCACGGGAGGCTCGATGGTCATGGTGGTCTCGTTCTCCGAGTCAGGCGTGGCCGGCTGTTCCTCCACGGGGGAAGGCTCGACGGGTCCGGCGGCCGCAGCGGGGGTCTCGGGCTCTCCCGGGTCCGGACCGGAGTCCCGGTCGCCACGGACCGCATCGATGGTCGGGTGGGTCACGGCCTCCTCGTCCACGTCGTCACCCAGGCCAGCCTCCGGGGTGGCTCCCGGCGGTGGTCCCGGGGGCGGTGCCGAGACCGGCGGGGCCGGCGCCCTGAAGGCCGCCACCGGCGCGGGCGGGCGCGGCCCGCCGCCCGGAGGTGTCACACCGCCGGCCGGAATGGGGCCCTGGGAGGCCACCGGCTCGTAGCGGTCCCTCAGGGATCGCATCACCAGCTTGACGATCCCCTCCAGGCTCTCCTGGACACCGATCCCCTCGGTGGCCACGGACTCGAAGATGGGTGCGTCGAACTCGTTGAGCTGCGAGTCCATCTCCTCGATGGACATGATGTCCCGAAGGTCCCGCTTGTTGAACTGGAGGACGTGGGGGAAGGTGGCCAGGTCCACGCCCTGGAGCAGCAGGTTCTCCTTGAGGTTCTCCCAGGAGCCCACGTTGGAGGAGTGCATGGCGCGCTGCGAGTCCGCCACGAAGACCACACCGTCCGCGCCCTTGAGCACGAGCTGGCGGGTGGAGTTGTAGTGGACCTGTCCCGGAACGGTGTAGAGCTGCAGGGTGACGTCCATGCCCCGGATCGTCCCGATGTCGAGCGGCAGCAGGTCGAAGAAGATCGTCCGGTCACCCTCGGTGGCCAGGGAGATCATCTTGCCCCGATGCCCCCCCTCGAAGTGGTCGTGGATCCACTGCAGGTTCGTGGTCTTCCCGCAGAGGCCAGGACCGTAGTAGACGATCTTGGCGTTGAGCTTGCGCAGCGCGTAATTGAAAAAAACCATTGGCGATCCTCAGCGTTTCCGTCCCCTGATCATAACCCTGATCGGCACTCCTGCCAACTGGAGATGTTCCCTGAGGGTGTTCTCCAGGTACCTGCTGTAGGAGAAGTGGACCTCCCCGGGCAGGTTGGTGAACAGGACGAACGCGGGGGGGGCCGTTCCCACCTGGGTGGCGTAGTAGAGGCGGGCCTCCTTCTTCCCACCGGTCGAGGGGGGGTTGGCCTCCCAGGCCCGGCGGAGCAGCTCGTTGACCTCGCTGGTGGAGGCCTTCAGCCGGAACACCTCGCCCTGGTCCCTGAGCGTGGGCAGGATCTCCCCGACACCCCGGCCGGTGAGCGCGGAGACGAAGAGGACGGGGGCGTGCCGCATGAACTTGAGGTGGCGGCCGGCCTCGTCCATGAGACGCTCCCTCCACTGCCCGCGATCCGCGGCCAGGTCCCACTTGTTCACCACCAGCATGACGCCCCGCCGGGCCTCCCAGGCGTATCCCGCCACGTGGGCATCCTGGCGGGTGATGCCCCGCTCCGCGTCCACCACCACGAGGCACAGATGGGCCCTCTCGATGGCCCGCCGCGCCATGACAACCGAGAGCACCTCGGGGCCCTTGTCGGTCCTGCCCTTGCGCCGGATGCCCGCCGTGTCCACGAAGCGGATGCGGGCCCCGTCCCGCTCCACGATGACGTCCACGGCGTCGCGTGTGGTGCCGGGGATCTCGCTCACCAGGACCCGGGGCTCGCCCAGGAGCCGGTTGAGCAGCGAGGACTTCCCCACGTTGGGGCGCCCGATGATGGCCACCCGGAGCTCGCCCTCTTCCGTCCCCTCCTCCTCCTCCCCGGCCGCCTCCCCGAGGTGGGGTTCCAGGGCCTCCCAGAGCTCCACCAGGCCCGTCCCGTGCTCGGCGGAGATGGCCACCGGTTCCCCCAGCCCGAGCGCGAAGAACTCGGCGGCCTCCAGATCGACACCGGCCCGGTCCGCCTTGTTCACGGTCACCACCACCGGAACCTTCCTCGCGCGGAGGAACGCGGCGAGCTCGTGGTCCTCGGGCAACGGCCCCGACTGGCCGTCCAGGAGGAAGATCACGGCATCGGCTCCCGCCAGGGCCGCCTCCGCCTGCTCCCGGATCAGCGGGATGAAGCGGTCCTCGTCCTCCATGAGCAGCCCGCCGGTGTCCACGATGGTGACCAGACCGCCGCCGGGCCGGCGGGCCTCCCCGACGATCCGGTCCCTGGTGACGCCGGGAAGGTCGTGGACCAGGGCCCGCCGGCTCGCCGTGAGCCGGTTGAACAGCGTGGACTTGCCCACGTTGGGCCGGCCCACGATGACGACGACGGGGTTCGCCCTCACCGCGTGTCCGCGGCCTCGCCGGTCGTCGGCACGGGTGCCGGGGCCCCGGCCGCCGGAGCCTGCGGTCCGGTGGACTCCGGCACCGGAGTGGCCACCTCCCACAACGACCCGCCCTGGGTCTCCAGGACCCTCCTGGAGGTCACCATCCACTTCCCGTCGATCTTCCTGAGCTGGATCAGGGCGTGCTGGACCGAGCCGGGGTTCGTCCCCTTCTCCTCGCCGGTGTAGGCGTCCAGCCGGCGGACCTCCCAGACCTCGAGGGTCTTGACCGTGGCGTTCACCACCCGGAAGACGTCGATCTTCTCGATCTCCACCTTCAGCAGCGTGGCCTCCAGCCGGTCACCCGACTGGGCCAGCTTCTCCAGGAGCCTGTACACCGCCGCACGCTCTCCCTTGGCCGCCACACCCTCCAGGCGGCTGGTGTCCATGTTGGTGTAGGCGTCCGCCAGGCGGTGCAGGTACCGGGTGACGACCGAGGTGATCTCCTCCCGCTCCTGGGGCGTGGGGGTGGTGTTTTCGCACCCCCCCGTCACCACGAGCAGCAGCGCCACGGCCAGCCAGAGGGAACCACGAACCAGATGTCCTAACCTCGTCATGACAGCCTCCCTCGGGAGCTGTGGGGGGGAACCTCCCACGGGGTTCCGGGCCTGCTCCCGGTTCCAAGGCAGCATAGCACCCTGGCCGCCGTTCGGCTCCGCGTCCGATGGTGATACGATGAGACCGGGTAACAGAACGGGGGGCGAGGTGATGCGGGGACCCACCGTGCATCCCGGATGGCACGGAACGCCACCATGGGTGACGGGGGCCTCGCGGAACGGCACGTCATCCGGACCGGTGGGTCCCGCCCCCGAAAACAACTCGAGGAGTCGCCCATGAAGGCACCGAAACGCATCGTGGTCGTGGGGGGCGTCGCGGCGGGCATGAGCGCCGCGAGCCAGGCCAAGCGGCGTCTGCCCTCCGCCACCGTCACCGTCTTCGAGAAGGGCCCGTACATCTCCTACGGGGCGTGCGGAATGCCCTACAACCTGGAGGATCCCGAACGTGACATCGAGGACCTCGTGGTCCTCTCGCCCGAGAAGGCCCGGGACGATCGCGGCATCGACCTCCACGTGCGGCACGAGGTCACGGAGGTGGACCTCGAAGGCGGCCAGGTCGTTGTGCGGGACCTGGAGAACGGGGCCGACCGGAGGGAGCCGTTCGACGCCCTCGTGATCGCCACGGGGGCCCGGGCCGTCCGGATCCCGCTTCCCGGCATGGACCTGCCGGGCGTCCACGTCCTGAGGGACCTCATGGACGGGGCCGCCATCAAGCGGATCCTCTCCACGGGCCCCCGGAAGGCCGTGGTGATCGGCGCGGGCTACATCGGGATGGAGATGGCCCACGTGCTCACCGCCCGCGGGTTGAAGGTCACGGTGCTCGAGAAGCTGCCCCAGGTCATTCCCGGATGGTGCTCCGAGACGGTGGCCGTGGTCCAGGAGGAGCTGGAACGCCACGGTGTCGATGTCCGGACCGGTGTCACGGTGACCGGTGCCGAGGCCGGTCCCGACGGCAGGGTGGCGGCGGTGGCGACGGACGCTGGAAACTTCGAGGCGGAGCTCGTGATCCTGGCCGTGGGCGTCCGGCCCAACGTGGAGCTGGCCGCCGCCGCGGGCCTTCGGATCGGCGAGACCGGGGCCATCTGGGTCAGCCAGACCCAGCAGACCTCCCACGAGGCCGTCTGGGCGGCGGGGGACTGCGCCGAGGCCTACCACCGGATCCTCAGGCGCAACGCATGGATCCCCCTGGGCACCACCGCGAACAAGCAGGGCCGCATCGCCGGAGCCAACGTGGTGGGTGCGGGCCAGCGCTTCGCCGGCATCGTCGGAACCGCGGGCTTCCAGGTCTTCGATCTGGAGGTGGCCCGATCCGGCATCGGAGAGGACCAGGCACGGCAGGAGGGATTCGATCCGGTCACGGTGACCATCCGGCAGCGCTCCAGGGCCCACGGCTACCCCGGCGGGACGCCCATCAAGGTGACCCTGGTGGCGGACGGTCCCACCGGCCTGCTCCTCGGCGGCGAGCTCGTGGGGCCAGAGGGTGCGGCGCTGCGCTCCAACATCCTGGCCACGGCCCTGGCGTCCCACATGACCGTGGCGGACCTCCAGGGACTGGACCTGGTCTACGCCCCGCCGTTCGCCCCCGTCTGGGATCCGATCCTGGTGGCGGCGAACCAGCTCATCAAGCGCGTCGGGCGGAACGGGAAGTGACCATGGCGAAGACGGTCTCAATCACGTGCCCCCACTGCAACGCCATCCTCGAAGTGGACGTGGAGGCGGGTGTCGTGCTCACCCACCACGCCCCCCGGGAGGAGAAGAAGGGAATGGACCTGGAGGAGCGCCTCCGGGCCATGGAGGAGGCCAAGGCACGCGCCGAGGACAGGATGGCCGAGGCGTTCCGGGCCGAGAAGTCCAGGGAGCGGGTCATGGAGGACCGCTTCAAGAAGCTCCTGGAGAGCGCGAAGGAGAGCGGGGACGGGCCCCCTCCCCTCAAGGACATCGACCTGGACTGAGCTCCGGCCGCCCGGTGGTGAAGAGTGATGGGTGAAGAGTGAAGGCCGCCCACCCGCCCGGGTCGTGAAACGTGAAACGTGAAACGTGAAACGAATGAAGCACTTCCGGTGTGGATGTCAAGGGTGGATTCAGCGGGATCTCCTCCGGCCCCGACCGGGATCATGACCCTGTCGGTGGTGGTGTCCGTGTCCCCGGCCCTGTCCGTGTCCGTGCCCCTGACCCTGTCCGTGTCCCTGACTCCGACCCCGATCCCGACCGCGTCCCAGTCCCCGACCCTGGCGCCGACCCCGACGCGGCCACCGTTCTCCGGCGCCGCCGCGGTCCCCGACCCTGACCCTGTCCCCGACCCTGTCCGTGGCCGCGACCTCGTCCGTGTCCCCGGCCCCGTCCTCGTTCGTGATCCCGTCTCCCTGCGCCCCCACTCCCCTGCGCCCCTGCGCCCCTGCTCCCACCGGATGGGTGGTGGACGTCCTCACCATCCCCCTCCCGGAGCTCCGGAACCCCTTTCCGAGGGGTTGGACAGGTCTCGGGGTTGGCGGTGATCCGGTTCCACAGCCCCCGGGCGAGGATGGCAGGGCCGGTCTCACGAGCCCTGTTCCCGGACCATCAGGAGGTCATCCGGACGCAGCTCAGAGCCGCAATCCGACCCCGAAGAAGACGGCCGTCTCGAATCCCTGCCGCGCCTCGAGGCGGAACCGGAGGAACGGCAGCGCCAGGTCCACGCCGGCCGCGATGACGGCACCGCTCGAGCCCACCGAATGCCTCACCGCCTCGGGATCACCCCACGAGGCACTTCCCTCGGCCCAGCGGTAGCCCACCGAGCCGAAGGGTTCGAGGAGCAGGAATCGCTTGGAGATGCCCAGGTCCAGCGTGTAGATGTCCACATCCGCCGGGCCTCCCAGCGTGCCGTAGGTCCCCCGGATCCCGATGGCGGGCCTGATGCCCTCCCCGTTCATGAGGTCCTTGCGGATCTCGGCCGCCCAGAAGGTCTCCCCGGCCACGTTGCCCACCTGGCCCCCGAGATCGATGCCCCAGGGGAGGCCCACCCGGCCGAGCAGGGCGTACGAGGTCAGGCCTCCCATCTCGTCCGCGGTCCCCGGCATGGTGTTCTGCCACCACGGAGTGGAGGAATCCGCCTCCACCCACGTCCCCTGCAGGAGAACCTCGAAGCCCGGCAGCCCCATGGCCTTCCAGGGGCCGGTGGGCATGGCGATGGTCTCCGCCATCACCTCCACGAACTTCGTGAAATCCTTCCCGGTCAGACCGGGCTGGGGTGCGGTGTCCCCCGAGAGGGCGGCTCCCGCCGTCAGGATCACGGCCACCATAAGGACACCGATCCTGGATGTACGTCCCATCGTCATCTCCTCCACGGCACGGGCTTGCTCCAGGCCGGACCCCCGGGGCGAGGATCACTGCTCCGGGGTCTGGGGCTCCTCACCGGGGTCGGCGACGCTCCCGTCGCCCCCCTCGAGAGCATCCTCCTCGGCCTGCTTCTTCCGTTTCCGCTCAAGCTTCTCCTGCCGCTTCTTCTGGCGGGCGAGCTCCTTCTGCCGCTTCTCGAACTTGTAGGCTCCGCTCTTTCGTCCCAAGGTTCCCTCCGGGTTCCAGCGTAGCAGATCCGGCACCCGCCCACCCGGTGAAGAGGTGAAGGCGTGAGGACGTCCCCCGCCCACACGGCAAAGGAACGGTTTCGGAGGCGGGAACAGTGACAGGGACAGGGTCGGGGTCACGGACCCGGGCACGGGCACCGACAGGGTCATGAACCCGGTCGGGGCCGGGGCCGGGGACACGGGATCCGATGCAGGGGAGTAGGGGCGAGGGGGAGAAGGCCGTGCCGGTCAGCCGTCTCCGTACCCGGACGCCGCCAGCCGCCACCGGTTGCCGCTCCCCGGCGAAGGGGCCATGCGGGAGCACGGACCCGGCCGTCGGAGGGCGGCGAAAGGACAGGGACGCGGTCACGGTCAGGGTCACGGTCAGGGTCGGGGACCGCGGCGGCACCGGGAAACGGCGGCCACGCCGGGGTCGGCTCCAGGGTCGGGGACCGGGACGCGGTCAGGATCGGGGTCGGAGTCAGGGACACGGACAGGGTCAGGGACACGGACACGGACACCAACAGGGTCGTGATCCCGGTCGGGGCCGGGGCCGGGGGAGCAGGCCGGGGGAAGATCCCACCACATCCACCCTTGACATCCACACCGGAAGTGCCTCATTCGTTTCACGTTTCACGTTTCACATTTCACGATTCACGACCCGGGCGGGTGGGCGGCCTTCACTCTTCACCCCTCACCCCCGCGAGGGGGGCGGGCGGCGCGGGGCCGGGGCCACGAAAAGAGCGCCGGGGGGATGCCCCGGCGCTCGGGTGATTGCGGGTGGGCCGCGCTCAGCGTGTCCGGCCGAGGATCTCGTCCACCAGGAAGGAGGCATCGTAGAGCCTGTCCATGGCCTCGATCATGGCCCCTGCGTGGACCGCCACCGCCCGGTTGGCCGTGTCGTCGTAGACGAAGCGGCCCACCAGGCTCTCGATGTTGCCGTCGAAGATAAGGCCAACCAGCTCGCCCCTGGCGTTGATCACCGGGGAACCGGAGTTGCCACCGATGATGTCACAGGTGGAGACGAAGTTCATGGGCGTGGACAGGTCGAGCTTCTCCCTCCGCTCCAGGAAGCGGGCCGGTGGCAGCCAGGGGGCCTTGAGGCCGAAGCTGTAGGCCCGGTCGAAGAGGCCGTACATGGTGGTCATGGGCGGCGCCTGGGTCCCGTTCATGGGGTAGCCCTTCACCGCGCCGTAGGACAGTCGGAGGGTGAAGGTGGCGTCGGGGTAGGTGCTCTTGCCGTACGCGGCGAAGCGGGCGGCACCCAGCTTCTCGCCGGCGGCCTGGGTGACGCTGCGCACGTTGTCCTCGTACCAGTCGTACAGCTCGTGGAGCGGCGGCTCCAGGGTCCGTGCCCAGACCACCAGAGGGTCGGTGCACTTCGCCAGGGCCTTCTCGCCCCCCTCCACCAGCTTCTTCCGGAAGGCCGGGTCGGCGAGCTTCGTCCCGGAGATGACCTCGTGGGCCTTCTCCTCCGGGGTCTTCCCGCCCAGGGCCAGCTTCACGAACTCGTCGTCCGCACCGAGCTTCTCCTCCATGTAGCGGAGCTGGTCCGCCAGCAGGAATTCCTCCATCTCGGGGTAGACGGGCGCCGGGGAGAAGAGCCGGAACCGGAGGGAGGGCAGCTGGGCGTCGTGGTATCCGTCCATGCGTTCCCCGTCCGGCCTGGCGGTCTCCTGGATGTAGCGGACGAGCCCCAGGGCCAGCCGCGGGAGACGGAAGCCCGGCATCCGGCGGTAGGTCTGCTCGTCGAAGCGCTCGAGCAGCACCTGCTCCGCCCGGGCGATCTGGTCCCAGGCGTCGCCGTACTTCGACTGCCACTCGGGGTTGGAGGCCACCATCTCGCGGAACTCCTTCTCGTCCGCCTCCTTCGTGCTCCACACGTGGGGGTTCCGGAGCCCCTCCAGCTCTCCGGTGAGGGCCTTCTTCCCGTTGAGCAGCGCGAAGATCATCATGTCGGCCTGGCGGGCCTGCTCCGGCCCGCGCCTCGCGTACTCCCGGAAGGCCGAGAGCAGGCGGCCGATGTACTCGAGCCGCGCCGGGTAGCCGCGGTCACGCATCACCTCGAGCTGGGCCATGGTGTAGAGGCGGTCGGTGGACCCGGGGTTGCCCGATACGAAGACCAGCTCACCGTCCGCGGCACCGGCGGGGTTCACCTTCAGGTACTGGTCGCTCTCCAGGGGCCTGCCGTCCTCGTAGACCCGGAAGATGGCCATGTCCAGGTCGTAGCGCGGGTAGGTGAAGTTGTCGGGGTCCCCGCCGAAGAAGGCGGCATCCACCTCCGGGGCGAAGACCAGCCGGACGTCCGTGTACTTCTTGTACCGGTACAGCCAGTACTCCCCTCCGTGGTAGAGCGTCACCACGTCGGAACGGAACCCCGTGGATTCCAGGCTCTCCTTCTCGATCTTCGCGATCTCGGCCTTCCTGGCCTCGAGCGCCTCCTTGTCGGTCATCTCCCCGGTGACCACGCCCTTGACGCGCGAGGTGACGTCCTCCATGGAGACCAGGATGTTGAGCTCCAGGTCGGGGCAGGGAATCTCCTGGTCGCGGGTTGCGGCAAGGAAGCCGTCCTTCACGTAGTCCTTCTCGGGGCTCGACATCTTCTGGAGCTGTCCCCGGGCCACGTGGTGGTTGGTGAGCACCAGACCCGTCGGGCTGATGAAGGAGCCGGAGCCTCCATCGTTGAAACGCACCGAGGAGAGCCGCACGTGGTCGAGCCACTCCTGTGTGGGCGTGAAGCCGTACTTCTCCTGAAGCTGCTTCGTCGGGGGATTGTCGAAGGTCCACATGCCCTCGTCGGCATGGACCGCGGCCGTCGTGGCCAGGGCCAGCAGGCACGCCAGCCCCAGGATCTTGATGTTCTTTCCTTCTTTCATGATCACGGGCTCCTCCTTCGGTTGATGACTGATACCCCTTTCGGGACCTCCATTCACACGCCATCCCGGTCGAGGCGCACACTCTACCGCGACCACGGGCGTCCTGTCGCGGGTGGGTACGCAAGAAGACGGTGCCGGGTTTCGTGATCCTGCCATGCAGCGACCGTTCAGAGGGCCTCCTCGAATGATTCCTGGGGCACCCTGACCAGTGCACTCGGACCCGACGGGGTTCGCATGGTGGCCCATTTCCACATCACCATGGACGACATGGGTCGGGCCGGTCTCATGGTGCAGCGGTAACCCGGGACCTGAGTCTGGCATACAACGGGGCATGAAGGATGGAACACGCGTGGTATGGCACTTGCTGAAACAAACGTGCACCAGGGCCGTAGGGTCCTGAAGAGTAACGATTCCGGACGTCGGGCCTGTCCATTGGGGAGTACGGCCCGGCCTCCAGAGATGACATGTCGTGGCAACACGAGGGAGGCAACCATGAGATACGGACTTTTCCGGCGGCTCGCCACCGTTGGCGTGGCGTTCGTGGCGGTCATCGGGCTTGCAACGGGGCCGGGAATGGCCCAGGACACCACCCAGGACACGACCTTCAGTGGTCTCGTGGAGGTCAACACCGTCAACGTGGATGTCATGGTGACTGCCGGCGGCAACCCCGTCACGAACCTCACCAGGGACGATTTCGTGATCCTGGAGGATGGAGTTCCCCAGACCATCACCAACTTCGCCAGGGTGGAGAACGGCGTGGTCTACCTGGACAAGGCGGAGCAGCCCATCCAGGACTCGCGCGACCTCCGGTACCGCCGGCACGTGGCAATCGTCTTCGACCTCAACTTCGTGGACAGGCCGTGGGTTGCCCGCGCCGTCAAGTCCCTCAAGGAGTACGTCCGGGAACGGGGCGGTGAGGACGTGGACTGGACCGTCATGGCCGTGGGCGCCGACCCCGTGGTCCTCGTTCCCTACACCTCCAACGTGGAGCAGGTGATCGCGGGCCTCGACGCCGTGCGCGGCCAGCCCACCTATCGCATGAGCCATGCCCTCGACAACGACCTGTTCTACGATCCCATGGGGACCGGGCTCCTGCACGCCACGTTCTCCGACGTCTACACGCGGCAGCTCGCCTCCGAGCAGGAGAGGCTGTCGCACTACCGCCTCCGCTCGCTGACCGCCAGGAGCCTCGACATCTACCTGGTGCTCGCCAGGGGACTCGTGGACATCTTCCGGAACACGGCCAGCACACCCGGCAAGAAGGCCTGCCTCCTGGTCACCGGCAACATGGACCTCAACCCGAGGTTCTCCCAGGTGGCCAACGACACCGTCCAGAGCTACCCTCCGGAGTCCATGAGGGGCTTCGATCCCCAGCTGGCCTCGGCCATGAACTACCTCAACGACGTCTGGGATATCATCACGCGGTATGCCAACACCGCGGGCTTCAGGATCTACGCGGTCAACGCCATGGCGCTTGACAACCCCATGACCTACATCGACGTCTCCAGCCGCGTGGGGGGCGGCCCCACACCGGGCGCCAATGCCGCGGACTGGGACACCCTGCCCCGCATGCTGACCGACGCCACCGGGGGCCGGTACCTCGACACGAACACCGTCACGCCGGCCATCGAGATGGTGGACCACGAGCTCAAGACCTACTACTCGCTGGCCTACCAGGCCAGGCACGGCCACGACAACCAGTACCACAAGATCACGGTCAGGATCCGCGACAGGAAGGGACTGAAGGTCCGGTACCGCTCGGGCTACTACGACCTGGAGCCCGAGCTCATGCTGGCGGAGCAGCTGCTGGCCCCGGCGCAGTTCACCAAGGTGGGCGGCACGCTACCCATGGCGGTCCGCGTGGACACGAAGAACGCCGGGGACAGCGTCGAGGTCTCTGCCACCGCCGTCACCGCGCTGGGCCAGATCGCCTTTCTGCCCGAGGGCGACACGGACGTGGGTGAGGTGAGCATCCTCATGACCATCTACGATCCCGACGGCAAGGTCCTCGACCTGAAGAAGCACCGCCAGACGGTGAAGATCCCCTCCGGCCTCCTGGAGAAGGCCAGGGACCGGCCCTTCAGCTACACCATGAAGTTCACCCTGCCCCGAGGGAACTACACGGTGGCCATGGCCCTCCACGACAGGGTGAGCGGAAGCTCCGGCATGGCCAACGCCCGGGTTGTCGCCCCCTGAGGGGTCAGACACCACCGATCCCATGGGGAGCCCGTCCGGGCTCCCCTTCTTCGTTCAGGAGTCCGATCCCGGATCCACGGCAAAACGCTCCCGGCCGGCGGCCGGGAGCGCTGAACGAAATCGGGAGGGGCGGTTGAGCTCGATCTGGTAGGATCTCTGAGGTTGGATGATCGGTTGGCCTGTTTCAGGTAAGCCTATTGAGGTAGGCACAAGGTGGCAAGCCTTTCCGGATCCCTCCCTTTTTTTCGTCTGCGGTCATTATATGGCCCATCGGCAGTTCTGTCCACCCCCCGGCGTCCAACTCCCGTTCAGGTCCCCAACTCACATGGATGGAGTGTCTTCCGACCCCGGTCGTCCGATACCACCCCTCAGGAGCACCGGCCCCCCCCGCTCCCCCACGCCCCGGCGGTGCGCCGCCGTCACGGCACGGTGGAAGACACTCCCCGGCACCACGCCCGGCATGCGTCCGGCCACGGCCGCCACGAAACCGGCAAGCCACGCACGGCCCCGGGATCGTGGAACCCTCTCTCCCCCACCCAGACCGAGGAAGGATCCAAGCTCGGGATGGATCCTCGCGAAGATGGCGGCCGACCGTCCGGCGACCCGCTGGCGGCGCAGGAACGAGGCCACATCCACCTCGTGGAGGTGCAGGGTCCTCGCCAGCGGACGGTAGACCAGGCGCAGCCCCACTCCGGTCGCCCGGTAGGCAAGTTCGATGTCCTCCCATGCGGCGGTGGGGAAGTCCTCGCGGAAGCCACCCAGGTCCATGAACACCCTGCGGGGAAGGGAGACGTTCGAGGTGTAGAAGAAGTTGAAGGAAACATCGCCCGCATCCTCGATCAGCAGGTAGCCGAACTGGGCCCCGAACTCGTTGATCCATCGCGAGAAGGGCGTGTCCAGCTCCGGGCCGAACGAGGTGTAGCCCAGGACGGCCAGGCCACCACTCCCGCCCAGCACCCTGTGGGCGTCCAGGTGAGTGGCAAGCCACCCGGCCTGGGGAACGGTGTCGTCGCCCAGGAACAGGATCACCTCCCCCGAGGCCGCCTCCACGCCCCGGTTCCGGGCAACCGCCGGGCCCGAGTTATCCTGCCGGAGCCGGATCAACCCCGTCCGGGTCAGGCCACGGAGCCACTCCCACGTCCCATCGGATGACCCATCGTCCACCACGACGATCTCGATGTCGAGCGGCCACGGCCTTTCCTGGCGCTCCAGTGCAGCCAGCACGAGCCGCAACGTCTCGAGCCGGTTGTACGTGGGGATCACCACGCTGGCGGACCGGGGGTACGGAGGTGCCGGTGTCTCCATCGGGAAACAGCATAGCAGCGGCGGATGACGGCGGTCTTCCTCCCCCCGGCCCCGCCCGAGACCGCGGTGGGGCTCCCGCCCGCTCACTCCCCGCGGGAGAGGACCACCGTGGCCAGTTCGCCGGAGCGGACCCGGATCTCCGTCAGCGGCCCCGCGGCCGACCCGGCCCGGTAGCTCCCCGGCGGGAGTCCGGTCAACACCAGCGGCGCCCCGGAGCCCACCGCCGGGGGGATACCCACCAGGGGCAGGAGGCGCTCCACCGGAAAACCACCGGGGGCCACGATCCGAACCCCCTCCAGCGGTCCCTCGTTCACCACCTCCAGCATGCCACCACCACCCAGGAACAGCCGCACCACCGCACTTCCGGCCTCACCCCCGCCGGATCCGAAGGAGAATCCGAGGCCCGGACGGCCCGCACCCAGCAGGGCGGGCGCCTCCGCCAGCCAGGAGGAGGTAAAGGTGACCCGACCGTCCGTGTCGCTCCATCTGGTTTCCAGGCCTCCTGGCCCGGCAGCGGCCACCAGGGCGCCGGCTACAGGACGTCCGTCCCGGTCACTCACCTCCACCTCCAGAACCGCCTCGGGCTCCTCGAGCTCGATCCGCACCGTGGCAGTGTCCTCTTCCTCGACGACGACGTGCGCCCGCCCGGTGCCCTCCACCGCCCGCGCGGTGGCCACAGCCTCGCCCGGCGCCAACCCCTCCACGGCGAAACCACCCCCGGCGTCACAGGGCACCGTGGCCGTCGCTCCGGCAGCGTCCACCACGGTGACCGAGGCCGCTGCCGGCGGCTGCCCGTCCGGCCCCACCACGAGGCCCGTGAGACCTCCTCCCCGGTACTGGAGCACCACCGTGAACTCACCGTCCTCGGGTACCGTCACGCCCTTGCCAGGGAAACGCCTTCCGGCCGTGGTGGTGTACACGACCTGGTACTCGCCGGGGGGTACGTCCTCGAGGACGAAGCTCCCATCCGCCTCTACGGCGCCGTGGACGCTCCGTCCCCGGTCGGTGAACACCCGCTGATCGGGAGACGATCCTCCCGGAAGACGCGAGTCCACGAGCACCTCGGGCACACCGTGGCCCCCACCACCCGGAGTGAAGGTCACCCTGCCCCCCTCCGCAGGCCGATCACCCACGAGCACCGTGCCGAGCACGCGCGTCCCGGAAAGGTCGATCTCCACAACGGTCCGATCCCGGTCGCGGGCCACGGTGACTTCCCGCTCCGTGACGATCCAGCCACCATCCAGGAGCCGCATCGTCCGCCCTCCCGGCGGCACAGGGTCGAGGACGGCCTCCCCCCCGACCATACGCCCCTCCACGGCAGCCCAGTCGTTGACGGGGGATCCCAGGAGCAACGATGCGGTGCCGCCGCAGCGCTCCTCCGGACGGCACCGGACCACCAGGCGGTGCGCCGCCACCAACCACAGGGGATCCAGCTTCAGGACACCACCCGACAGATCCTCCGAAAGCTCCAATCCCTCCACGAGGAGGGGTGCCCGTCCGGGGGCCTCCACCAGCATGGGGTACCGGCCGGCCTCCAGGCCCGCGACGGTGAACCGGCCATCCGTGCCCGTCCGCGCCGTGGCGAAGCGCTCGAGCAGGACGGCGAGGCGGGGTCCCCCGGCCCGCCCCGGCAGGAGGAGCCGAACATCTGCCCCCTCCATGGGTGCCCCGGTCAGATCGTCCAACACGGTTCCTTCCACCGCCAGGCCGCGGCGCACGGGGACCTCACCCAGGTCCAGCACCGCTCCCCCCTCCAGGACCAGGTTCTCGAAGGTCACCGGCACGCCGCCCTCGGGCGACACCGTCATCCGCCAGCGGCCCGGTGGCCTGTCGTCAAGCTCCAGGACACCGTCCGCAGGAAGCTCCCCGGGCTCCCCGGTGAAACGCTCGCGCTCCCAGGTCACACGCCCCGGTCCGGCCGGCTCACCCGTGTCCTCGAAGCGGAACACCGCCCGGAGCCCCGCCGCGGGCTCCAGGACTGCCCGGAGGGGAGACTCCAGTTCCCGGGGAACCACCAACTCCAGCGGAACGAAGCCCTTGGCATCGAGGGTCACAACAAACTCCCCGGCCGGCACATCCTCAAGCACCAGGCGCCCGCTGGGATCGCTTTCCGCCACCACCGTTCCGTCTTCCATCCGGGCGATCACGCCAGCCAGTGGCTCCCCCCCACCGTCCACGACACGGACTTCCACGCGGCGTGCCGCCTCGAGCACCAGCCGCAGCGCCCTGACTCCCTCGGAATCCACCTCCAGTTCACGGCGAAGGACCGCAAAGCCCGGAGAGCGGACCGTGAGGACGACCCTGCCCGGAGGCAGGCCGCCCACCCGGAACGAGCCGTCCCCCCCGACGGAGGCCTGGCGCCGGAGCGCCCGGCGGGTCCCGGGGAGCCGGAAGACACACTCCACCGCAGCTCCGGAAACAGCCTTCCCCTCGCCGTCCATAACGGCTCCGGCCACCGCCCCCCCCCCGCGGCATTCGCACGCGCCCGGGGACCTCCCGAACCGTGGTGTCCAGGAGCACGGGCGCCGAGGACTCCCCCCACAGAAAGAGGGATACCGTCGCTTCCACCGGCAGGGGCGGGATCTCCAGCGCGGACCCGGCACCCAGGTCCCAGGCCTCCGGTTCCGCGAAGCGGCGCCCCGGGCCCGTCCGGAGATGGACCTCCATGCGCCACCACGCACTCTCCCCTCCCTCTGGCTCCACCCGCACATGGAGCCTCCCTCCGGGCGACGCTACCAGGACGGCTCCGCCCTCCGCGCGCCTCCAAGTGGTTGCGCCACCGGGCGAGGCGGAGCGAACCCAGGCGTCGCCCGAGTCTGGAAGCACGATCCGGACGCTACCGTCCTCTTCTGAGCGAACACGGGGAAGCAGCCGACCAGGAATCTCGCGTCGCATGGCTGTGGTGGCCCACACCACGTCCACGCCCTGGAGTGGCCTGCGCCGCGCGTCCACCACCCGGAGCTCCACCGGACGCCCGGCCTCGCATGGTGGAGGCCAGGACACCGGCGCCACCAGTCGGACCGGGGAACACTCCGCAGACCACGCCCACACGGGCGTCCCGCCCGGCAGCTCTCCCAGGGCGGCGAAATCCGGCATTGCAGAGGGGACCGGACCCGTGCGTACGAGAACCCAGCCGGGGTCCCCTGCATGGGCGATCATGGCGCACAACAGGGTCAGCAGGAGGACCGGGCCGGCTACCCGGCGTCCCCCCCTCACGGGCCATCCCCTCCCAGGGTGGAGAGGTCAAAAACCGCCACGAACCACCGATTTGTTCCCCCGGGGCCGTCCTTCCTGGAGAACACCCCTGCAAAACGGCCTTCTCGGGCCTCCCCACGGAGCTTGGCAGTGGGGCTCCGCACCTCCAGGGGAAGGCGCAGGCGGCGGGTGGTCTCCCCTGGCCCGGGGGTCCAGAGCTCCCAGTGGACCACGCCATCTTCCACCAGCCGCACCACCAGGGAAGGGCCGTCAGCGCCGGCCACCAGCCCGTCCACCCAGGGCTGACGGTTCACAATCTGGACGTACCGCGCAACGGGGTCGCCCGCCAGCTCCCCGAAGGCTCTCTCCAGGCCGCGCCCCACCAGCCTGTGGAGCCCACGGCCCAGCTCGCGCCGGAGACGACCTCCGGTCCCGTAGCAGAACACGCCGGCCTCCGCCGTGCTCGCCACGCAGAGCGAGCCATCGCCCATCACCGCCAACGCACCTCCCAGGGGCCAGAGGGCCCACTCGAAGCGGCGGGCCGCCGCAGCTCCGTCGCGCAGCATGTGGAGCGGCCACAGGCGGGACATGTCGGCACTCAGCGGCCCCGCCCAGACGGCCACGCCCGCCGGGTTGTCCATGCGCCCGTCCGGACCCCTGGGGTACCCGAGGATCGCAATCCCCCCCGCAAAGAGGGCCACGTCAGCGATCATGTGGCCGGGAGGCTTCCGGAGGGCAAAGATCCGCTCGCCGGTCCCGAGATCCCAGGCCGCCAGGGCATGGTGGCGCAGTGAGTAGGCCAGGACGCGGCGCCCATCACAGGCCACACCGTGGGGATCCCGGATGCCCCGGGGCAGGGGTTCCGCACCCACGAAGGACTCCAGTCGCCCGTCGTTCAGGTCCAGAAACTCCAGACCCCTGGAGGTGGCCAGCACCAGGCGGTCCGGCCCGGCCCAGTCCAGGTCCGCCACATAGAAACCAGGCTCTACGGGGAGCGGAATGATGGTGATCTGGGCCGCCCCCCCTCCGGCCGCGGCAACGGCCGCTGCGGCCATCGCGAGCGCAGCGACCACAGCCCTCAGGCGCACCGTACGGGTACCCCCACCGTGTTGCCCGTTATCCACTGTCACCGGATATCTCAGCCATTGACGACAATGGTGTCCACGCACCAGATGCAACCTGAGCCGGTACCTCCACAGAATGATGGCTCTCCATCCTGCTCGATCACAGTAGAGGACGGGAATTCAACACATTCGACCCCCCAGGCCAAAGGCACACCAACGAGACAACCCACGGCGAGGATCACCCCAACAATACTCCGGACAAACGAGATACCTCTATTCATTGCACCATCTCCTTTCATCGATTGTCCACCGACCAGCCTGCCTCAGACTCTCCATATTCAGTTGCTGGTCACTACACCATTGTTTCTCTCAGACTACCCCCCCCCCGAAATCCTTTCGTGATCCACGTCACACCCCC
>Ga0256835_1000518_pt1 | contig 28391 bp, 26 predicted proteins | sample PIR30metaG_FD_185972 | JGI IMG/M metagenome (GOLD analysis project Ga0256835, IMG submission 185972) | Hydrothermal vent microbial communities from East Pacific Rise, Pacific Ocean - PIR-30 | ecosystem: Environmental > Aquatic > Marine > Hydrothermal vents | place: Pacific Ocean: East Pacific...
GTAAATAAAGGAAGTAGTCTTGGGGCAAGTCTTCTGGATGAAGCAGGAAGCCCCTTGCCAAAGCAAGAGATAGTTCACTAGCATTAAACTCAAAAACAATATTAAAGATATTTTTAATGGAAAAAAATGAATTCGAAAGTTTCAAAAGATTTTTCAGGATTACCCTCATTCAAAATAGTTCTTCATGGTCCTTCGGGGATAGGAAAAACAACCGTTTTACGCTTATTAACATCTATAAAAAAAGTTGAAGACCCACCAAAATTAGCTAGTGCTCTTTCTTCGATTTCTTCTCCGAGTGGGAGCACTATCTTTTTTGATAAAGTTTCATTTTTAGCGGGGGATTTTGGTCTTGAAAAAGAAAAAGGTGTAAAAATCCATGTTTGGGCAACTGCTGGTGGAAAAAAACATCATAAACAAAGAAAAATAACGTTGGAAGGTGTTGAGGGTATTGTACTAATGTTATCACCAGTCCCTTCCGAACTTGAGGATAATCGTTGTTCTATCGAAGAAATTTCTTCTTTTGCAAACGAGCTTCCTTTACAGATAATGATTAATAAATCAGACTTGGTAAGTAAAGATGTTTTAGAGCATTCTCTCTCTGAAATTGACGAGATGGTTAATTCTTATGACTTAAACTCCATTAAACCACCGATTATAACCAGTGCTTCAGTTGCTGCTAAAGAGTTAATTTCATTATTACAGTCTCCAGAGATTAAGCAATGTTTAACCGATGAAGGAAAAATAAAAAGAGAGTGTCGCCCAAAATCAATTGATCAACTCGCATCGCCAATTAGAATTGTCACAGAAGAAATTATTAAGAAAATTTCTCCTTGAACTACCCCTTAACTTGTGAGGGGCTTCCTGTTTCATCATGAAGGTTCATCTCAGAGCTACTTCCATACAAAACATTTACAGAGAGGTTACGAGGAAAAAGAAGAAAGAGGAATTAAACAAAAAAAGATTTGAATAATTGTTACTAAATTTTATTTCTTAGAGATCAGTTAAACTAATCTCCTCCAAATATATTACTTTTTCAAGGTTTGGGAAAATTGTTTTCAAATCTAGAGCTAATTCTCTTTTAACAAATGGGAGGTATTGATAATAAGAAATTTGTTTTGGTAAAGTGATTTTTATTAATTTGTTATTATCTTCAAATTCAATGATTGTGTCTGTAAAATCGGCACCAGGTATTCTACGTTCTAAAAGAGCTAATACTTTTTCTTTTTCATCGGTAATTTTCTTAACAACAGTTATCTCATAGATCAAATCTTTACCAGCATATGGATGGTTAAAATCGACTCGTACTCTGCCAGCGGCTACATGTATTATTTTTCCTCTTTGTCCATCAATTTGTATTTCTTGTCCTTTTACCGGAGTAATATTCCTTTTTTGTAATTCTCTTTTAGGAATTATTTTAACTTTAGATGGGTCCCATGGCCCATATGCTTTGTCAACTGGCACTTCGATAGTAACTGGTTTTCCTTCCTCTAACCCAACCAGTGCCTCGTCTAAACCAGGAATAATCCAACCATTTCCAACTACCACTACTAGTGGGCTGTACACATGATTTTCTTGAAAAAGTCCTTCTGCTTTAGCTACTTCTTCAATGTTTGTGTCAAAGACTTTATTATCATCTTTAGTCCGGCCGATGTAATTTATTTTAATGACATCGCCTTTTTCAACGACAGCGCTCACAGATATCACCAACTATGTGTTGTTTAATAAGTTACATCATAAAATATTTTTCTTAGTAACGTAGAAGGAAAAAGTAATTATGGGCTATTAGGGCTTTAACTTTGTCGGCAAGAAGCACCTCCCAAGAGATAGAGATGAAAACTGACGATCTAATTTTTTATATGGTTAGACTGCATTGAAAGAATATACACTAAAGAGAGGCGGGGTAGAGACATACAGCTCCTTAGCGAATGTGGAATTAAAAACCCGGTGACTTTTATCGTGTGTTTATAACCTCTTTTAAACATATATTTAGGATGTTGAATCAAATTATCTTAAGAAAAATCCAAAAAAAAAGAGTTAAAATTAATTCATTGCTATTTATAATTATCCTTATTATTTCTTCTTTTTATATTTCTCCTTCCCCCTTTCATCATTTAAAACAAAAGACAAATTATTTACAAGGCAATCTTACACCCCTTACAAATCAATTGCAAGAGAAAATCGATCTTGAGGACGATCCAACCCTTAATAGCTTAGAACCCCCATCTTGGTCATGGCAAAACTTTACGTATAAGATACCTGTGAATTACTCAGAAAAATTAACATTCAACATATCTCAAAATAACAGTTTGTATTTACCTGCAGCTAAAAACATGTTCATTAACACATCTCAATTATTTTATTCTCCCGTTGATATAATTACTAATAATTCAATTAACTGGCAGGAACCTGCTTCATACTATTCTGCAGTCATCCAAAAAAACGTAGATAATGTTGTCCTATCTTATACAAATGAAGGATTCTTAGGTAGCGTAGCATATAATTATTATAATGATCCTATTTTTAAAAATGATCGCTTCTCATTTAGAGTTAATATTACTGTAAGAGGAGACCCTACTACTGATAATGGGGTACCTTTAGTTGCTACTTATGCACTATATGTAATTGTTTCTGGCACTCTATACGTATTTGACTATATACTCTATTCTGAACAACCGGTATCTGCTAATACCACAACTTATTACCGCATAGTAAAAAATTCAACTTTAGGACAAGTTACTAACGTAGAATTTAATCTCCCAATGTCCCTCTTCCAAATCACTGAAAAAGAAAACATTTCGATGATAAAAGAGGTTTTTACCTTCACGCCAGGTTTATCAATTGAATTTAGTCGCCCAGAAATATCTCTAACCAAACAAGTCCCCGCTACTGTGATATCTTTATCATCACAAGCCACAATTAATTCTTCTGCAAACTTAGAAATATTGACTGCGTCTTTAACTCCTTCTTCTAATTCTCTTCTACAAATCCCCAGTAATTCTTTTGGGGCTCTATACCTTGACTATTCAAACTCTATATTTACTCCTACAAATATTACGCTACAGGATGATCTTGAGTTATCAATTTTAAATGCGTTTATCAATTACTATTCTCAGCCATCTTCTATAATGGATATTTTTCTATCTCTCCCCTTCAATTGTTCTTTTATCGCCACTATCGGTGCAGAGAAAATAAAAATAAATCAAAAGATCGTCCTAAATACTTCTGAACTAATTAATTCTTTCAAATCATCACAAGCCATTATTCTTAGTACTAATATTACAAGTACTTTTCTAAGTCCATTAACTTTAAATCATAATATAAACAGTAGTCTTGATTTAAACATACTAGAAAATTATTCAGGGAATAATACTTCATTTTTATTTATTTACCAAAATAACACACCTTATTTCTCAAAAATGAATCCTATTATCTCTTTACTCTCAAAAAATACTTCTATTCCATTACTTCTTGATTATGGCTCTTATTGGATTACATATATTATGTTTTCAACAGTTCCCGCAATTTTTATTAGCTCATTAAAAGTGACTACATATTTATCGGTTTTGAACATATTAGAGAAAAAAACGACTTTTTACCGCTTGTTTAATAATAGTATTCTCGCGACTTATACTCGTAAATCATCAAATATTACTATATCTGATGTTAGCTGGGAAGTTAGCATCCGCTCCCAATCAGGAGTCCTCAATATTAAACCTACAATTATAATAAACGAGAACCAAACACTTTTGCGTTTTTATATAGATGGTACATTTAAACCTGGAACATACAATCTAACGATCTATGCATGGAGTACTACTAGTCAAAATCAAAATTTCTCAATAACAATTTATCTCTCAAATATTATCCCTGAATTAACTATTATTGATACTACAGAAGATTCTATTTATCTTAAAATATTAAATCAAGGAATAACACCAATACCAAATCTTCTTGTCTCAATAACTAATGTAATTTCTTCAAGTAGTAAAACTAATTCGTCAGGAGTGGTGCATATTCTCTTTTTTGAGACACCCCCAGAAATAATTAATTTAACGCTCACGTATTTTGATGTCCAATTCTCTTTTTCTTTAAATATCTCGGAAATAAAAGAAAACTATGAACCAGTCATAACATTAGTAAATACAAAGATTATCGCAAATAAGACCTCGTATCTTACACTAAACATTAAAATTCCGCCCTTATTTAGCGAATGGACGCCAAAAATACCTAATAACTATTCAATAATTTCTCTTACAAAGGATGATGATATTAGTAACATAATCTCGCTTTTAAATGCTACTAACCTTAAGATTAAGGGCGATGGAAATCCGCATACCCTTAATTTGACCTTGTTGATATTACCTCCTACACTTTATACTAAAAAAGTGAGCTCAGATGACACATTATTTAAGATACATATTAATTTCTATTCTTCGTCAATATATTTGCCTATTAGTAAATTCTACGATGACTTTGATCTTAACCTCCTTAACTCAACTGCAACCTACGTAAAAATAAATGAAACAGATAAAAAAATGTGGATCAAACTAATAATTACTGAGCCGGGAAATTATCTGTTACTAATGAGCTCAATGGATGGGTTCTTAGAAAAACAGGATAGCACCTTGACACGTTTATTAGTTGTTCTAATGATTGCAATTCCAGCAGGTCTATCAATAACTTACTTTGTTAAACGAAAATATAAGCAGAATATGGCCTTAGATTTTGATTTATAAAAATTTTAATTTTGGCTTTTTTATCTACTTGGTTTTTCTTTTCTTCCTAAAACTAGTTCTTTTAATGATGCCCCATTTACTTTAACTACTCTCCATTTAATTCCTGGAATGTCTCCTTTAGCACCTTTCTGAGCACCACCAATACTTTCCACAATTACTTCATCATGTGTATCGACATAGAGTAATCCACCGTCATAAGGAACAAATGCTCCGATCTGCCTCCCATTTTTAACTAGTTGAACACGAACGCATTTTCTAAGACCTGAACTAGGTTTTTTAGCTCCAACACCATACTTATCCAATACAATACCACGTGCTTGAGGAGCCCCTTCTAATGGATCTGATTTCTTCGCTAAACGAAGCACACGTCTTTTATATTTAATATCTTTCCATCTAAATTTTTTCCGTTTCATTAGCAATTTACGGGCGGCGAATTCACCTCTTGGGCTTTTACTACCAGTCATACGTATTCACTCCAAACCAACAATTCAACATAGACAATTTATTTTTTTTGACAGAAACAATTATAGTATCTAAAAAAAATACTTTATCCTAACTATAAATACAAAGCGTTACTTACATAGTGAACTATCTCTTGCTTTGGCAAGGGGCTTCCTGCTTCATCCAGAAGACTTGCCCCAAGACTACTTCCTTTATTTACTGTAAGAAATGGTTCGGAGGATTTTTTTTTAGAATTCTCTCCGCAGGCCCTACGGAGCCTCCCGTCCCGGTCTTGATTTTGAAAACGTTTAAAGAAGCGTTGCAGTCCCTCTCTGCTTTGCTTCCCAGCCACAAAAACCACAAACAAATACTCTGTCGCCCAGTTTTCGCTCGGTAGTTATCTCTCCGCACACGGTGCACTTCTTGCTGATATGAAGGAATGAAAGAGTGTATCGGCTTTCATTTCATTCCCTCCCTTTCGAAAGGGAACTTCCCGTCGAAAAAGTTAAAAGAAAAATAAAGAGAACAAGAGAAGAATAAAAGCGTTACATCCATCTAAGAGCTTGTTTCTTCCACCAATATCCAAGACCCAGTAATGTTATAACAAGAAAACTAGTGATCGTGATTAGACCAGATCGAAGCATTATTTTAGCGCCTACGCTCCATATGATTAAGAAAGCAGTAATTACATCGAATAACACGAAAACTAATGCAAAAACATAATATTGAAAACTAAAACGTTGATGAGCATCTCCAATAGGGATTTCACCACATTCATATGCAATAAAAGTCCCTAATGGCTGACCATCAGGTCCAACTAATTGTTTAGTTTTTGGAGCGATTAGGCGGTTAAGAACAAAGAATCCACCTACAACTAATAACCCTAATGTAAAAAGAATCCCTATTGAAAGGTATTCTACTATAGCCATAAAACCGCCTCTTTTAATTCCTAATTTCCTAAAGAGAACCACGCTTTAAAAATTTGTTTACATATCAATGTAAGATAGAAAAGGTATAAAAAAAAATTAAATGGTAGAATAATTTGAAAATATTAAGGAGTTTTAATAATCAACATTATAATAAATGGAGATGAAGAGAGTAGTAAAAAATACTAAAGGATCCCCCTTAATAGAAGAAAGCGTATTAATTGGATTATCCCTATTTATATTTTTAATTATCGCTCAAGCCGCCTTTGATATTATTGGATTTGCTCAGAGCATTTTTGAAGCAGTTGTAAAAAGCCTAGCAAACATGCCGAAATAGGAATTAATATTCAAAACAACAATTTTTTCATCGTTTATATTAAAAGTCGAACCTAATTTATGATCTTTTAAGTCACTACCCAAAGCAAATGCTTAAAGATTACTAATAAATTTGAAAAAAATAGGGATAATAATGGTTGAAATAAATCTAGATCGTAGTATTTCAGTAGCGGTTAGGACTGGAAAGACATCGTTTGGAATTGAAACAGCAATCAAATCCGCAAAAATTAGACGCGCTAAAGCATTTGTTATTGCAGCAAATACACCCCCACAAAAGAAAGAAGATTTAATACGCTACGCAAAACTGTCAAAAATTCCGGTACTTATCTATCCCAAATCCTCACAAGACTTGGGAGTCATATGCGGCCGACCACATCTGGTCTCCGTTGTTACTATCTATGACCCCGGAGATTCAGACATATTAACAATAGCAGAACAAAATGAGAATGCAGAATAAAAATTTAGGCCTATAAATGCGTTATTTAAAAATAATTAATTATTATGTTAATTTTCTAAATAAAGTCATCATTCGTAATTAAGTTTAGATTAATACGACTGATCGGATTTATTAATAGATGTTATTTTAAGAGATACGAGGTTTTTGGTAGGAGATCATAAATGCTAAAAAAGCCAGAATGGATTAAGGCAAAAATTGATCTTACTCGTGGAGAATTTGCTCATACTAGTCGGATCGTAAACACAAGTGGGATCTCAACAGTTTGTGAGGAAGCATTTTGTCCAAATATAACTGAATGTTGGGGCTGGGGTACTGCCACTTTTATGATTATGGGAGATACATGTACCCGAGGATGTAAGTTTTGTGCAGTAAAAACATCAAAGAACCCCCTACCACTTGACCCTGAAGAACCATTAAAATTAGCAAAGGCAATAAAAAAATTAGGACTAAAATATGTAGTTATAACGTCTGTCGATAGAGATGATTTGCCAGATTATGGAGCAAACCATTTTGCGTTAAGTATCAGAGAGATCAAGAGACATAATCCAAATATCCTCATAGAAGTATTAACCCCAGATTTTAAAGGAGAAAAAGAATTAATTGAAACGGTTGTTAAAGAAGAACCAAACGTTTATGGACATAATATCGAAACTGTAAAACGCCTAACTCCACATGTAAGAGATAGAAGAGCTAGTTACGAACAGTCCCTAAAAGTATTAAAAACAGTAAAAAAAATAAATCCAAATATGATAACTAAATCCTCAATAATTTTAGGTTTAGGGGAAAGTAAAGAAGAGATAATCGAGACTATGAAAGATTTATTAGAGGCAAAAGTAGAAATTCTTACAATTGGCCAATATTTACAGCCTACAAAAAAGCATTATCCCGTAAAAAGATATGTACCTCCTGAAGAGTTTGAAGAACTAAAAGAAATTGGAGAGGAAATGGGATTCAAAAAAGTATTTTCTGGGCCTTTGGTTAGAAGCTCCTATAGAGCTGCAGAAATCTTTCTATCAAAAGAAATCAGTGAAAATAGATAGAATTTTAGGGATAAAAATTAATTTCTTTTACTATGAGGCCAGGAAAGATAGAAGCAAGCTCTCTGCTCATAAGTTTTGTTAACATAAAATAAAATTTTTTTCTCGAGACCTGGATGATAGGAAGCCTTATTTTATTAGCAATAATAATTGCTTTTTCTCTTTCCCCGATCATTATTACTAACGAAGAATCTTTTTCTTCTAAAATCATCTCTTCTCTACTGATATCAACACTTTCATCAACTAAAAAAAGAAAAGAAATTTTTTCCATATTTTTAACAGAACGACTCAAGGAAGAGATGAGATTGACCATTGACATTTTTTTGAGAACTTTCTCTAATAAAATACTGTTCTCTTTAATAAAATAATTTTTAGAGCGTTTATCCTCTCCAGAAACGTTGTTTAACCGTTTTTTATCTTCTTCAAGTAACCAGGACATAAATACATTTAATACGTCTGTAGACCAGATCTCCCAAGAAAATAATGGTAATCTGGCTTGAAATAATGAGTACAAAACATTTTTTTCTAAAAAAAGAACATTCTTGTGTTTAAATCTCTCTAACAAATCAAATCCAATTAAAAAAGATAATTTTTCATTTTTTGCTTTTAAAACCACGTTAGAACGAATATCATGGGTGATACCTATTTTATCAAACCTATAATTCTTATCCTTAGATGGAATATGAACTACTTGTTTTAATTCAATACCATGTTCCCATTTTAGTTTTTCAAGAAACTCGATCATTTTAATAGGTTCAAATATTGATAAACGTGTCACATGATTAGCTTTAATTTACCTAATATAACAACTTTTTATGAAAGGACTGTGACGTCACTGAAAGTATTCTTCAGTTGGAAACAGATTTCAGAAGCTATGGACTACGTAGACAAGGGTGGATCAATCCAGAATGCACTATCTTTACTAACAAAGAGATATAAGCTTTCCTCGATCCAGCATCGACAAATAAATGGAATCTTATTGGAAACGTATAGAAGGCTAAATACTATTGATCGTCTCATAAAAATCAACATCCCTAATCAGTCAATAATTAAACTCCCCCCATTAATACGCGCGAAAAGCCGAGTAACAGCATATCTCCGACTTTTTAAGCCAGAGAGTCAATTGACTAAGCATATCCTTTCAACCATAAAACGAGACAAAAAACACCCTGCTATAAGAGCCGCATTAGAAAGAGAATTAGAAGAGGTATATTCTTTAGCTACAAGTGAATATGAAGAAATTGGATATAAATACTTCTTTCCTCCATGGATGGTCTCTTTATTCATCGAAACATACGGTAAGAAAAATTCCATAAAAATAATGGAAGCCCTAAACCAACCACCGCTAACATTTTTCCGGACAAATCCATTTAAAATTAAGGAAGAAAAAGTAATCCATGAGCTATCTAGGAAATCATTTAAATCCGAAAAAATCCCTCAATTTCCTTTTTTCTATAAATTAATAAGTGGGCCTAGGGGTCTTCCATCAACAGAAGAATTCAAAAATGGTCTTATTATTATACAAGATTTAGCTTCTGCAAGGGCAGCACTAGTTGCTGCAAAAGTTACGCCTGAAAATGGCACTGTCTTTGACATGTGTTCAGCTCCTGGGTCAAAACTAACATATTTTAAAACTTTAAAACCCTCCACGATTACAATTGCATCTGAGTTTAATCATAAGAGAATAAACATTCTAAATCATCGCTTGGACACAATTAAAATTTCTCCAATACATCTTGTCCAAAATGATTCTCGTTCTCTTCCTCTTCACAAAAAAGTAAAATTTGACACTATTATGTTAGATCCTCCTTGCACAGGGATAGGAACTATTGGTTCACACCCTGAAATTAAATGGAGACTAAAAAAAAGGGCGATAAGATGGTATGTTAAAAATCAGTACTCCTTTTTAAAACAAGCAGTAAAACATGTTAAACCGAATGGTCATATTGTATATTCTACTTGTACACTTACGAACCAAGAAAACATTGATTTAATTCAGAAAATATTAAGTGAAGAAAAATCTATTGAGCTCTCAGAAACCATACCTGAGCCATCTTTAGGATATCCCGTGAAAGAAATAAATGGTACAGAACTAATTCTTCCCTATTATCAAAAAACAGAAGGATTCTTTATAGCGTTATTAAAAAAAAGGGTTTCTTAGAACCTATTTAATAAAAATAAACATATAGTTTTAAATCTATTGAGCTTAATGTTTTAATTTTTTCTTGAGGAAGTCTCCAATCATTCTAATTGTACGTGCATATCTTTGAATATTTATACGGTCTCCTCTGATTGATAGTAATAATTGATTTAATAAGTCATCTAAGTGATAAATCTGTTGATCACTTAAGCTTCCTTCTGTTCCTAGCTGATAAATCATTAAATCAATTCTCTCAACAATCTTTTTTAGCTCGTCAACAGAAACATTCTCATCAACCTTAAAATTTGAACAATAATTAATGAGTGCTTGAATATCTTCACGAATCATCATTCAATTAAACATAATCTAAGAATCTATAAATACTTACGGAAACTCCCATTAAAACATTTAAAATTTAGAAAAAAACACAAATCATTCATACACTCTAGAATAAACCACTCCACTATGACACGCTCTTAAAGGATCAATACTATCAATATTAATGTTGTTCAATATCTTTTCTACATTAAGCTCTCTCAATTTTCCAAAAATACTTATTTCACTTATTATTTTCTCTGAAAGCTCACTATCAATAGGAATATATTTTTTACTCCACTCTTCAATTAAGGACCATAATTCATCTATGCGTAAATTAGGTAAGACTATCTCGATAAAATCTCTTCTTGAATATACAATCCCTTTTGGTTTACAGACCAATAGTTCTCTTGCAGATTCAATAAATTTGACTGAAGACAGGCTCATTGCATAAATTTCTTTTCCACTATTAACACCTAATGCTTTTTTCAAAAGAATTAAGGGAAATCTAAAAACACCAAAAAAAATCTCACCATTACCAGATGCACGAAAGCAGGAAGCTCTTTTTATGTTTTTTATCACATTTTCCGTATTTATGTTATTAAACCGTACAGATAATGGGTTACCAAAAATTTCTACCAATTTCATGGTTATCTCAAAATCAAAAATACCATCAACAAACACATCATTCCCCTTTAAACTAAAATTTTCCCCCTCCATACGCCTAATGACTAATTGACCACCATATTCTAATATCCAGTCCTTCCCCTTCAAAAGATTTGAATCGCTAATCTTGTCAATATTAAAAACCATTCTTGAAACAGTAATCATCAAACAAAATCGCGTTCTTAAAAATAAAAAAACTTCTTCAAGATTAATCATCGTCAAATAAATAATGTTTCTCTAAAACAAAAATTCTAAAAATAAACAAGAAAACAAAGAATACCACCACAGTACTACTTTGCACATTTTTTCTCCCAAAAACAAAAATAAGACATAATCCGTTTTCAAATTAGGATAAACAAAATCACACCCGAGGGAAATCATACATGGCAACAATGAACTACCTCCTAGACCCAACAGTATTCATAACAGCGGCAATAAGCGCTGTATTAATTTACTTACTTGCAAGCTTACTAATCTATTTAAAATATAAATCAGTAATCTCATTACTCATATTCACAAACATTATGGCTGGTTCGGTACTTGCATTTTTCATTACGTTCTTGATATTTACAGACGAAATGCTCTTTGGATTCAGATTGGTTCCAAACAACGCACTTGCTATCGGAATAATCTCCTCACTGTTCGTATCACTGATATCGTTTTTGTTCTTAGAACTATCTGAAAAGTATATTATCAGGCCTGTCATAGTAGCTGCAAAGTATCAAAAAAGAGTAGTCGAAGGAGATTTATCAATAGAACCTGATTTTAGAAATTATGGTATTGGAGAAATAAAACTCCTCCTAAAGACTACTGAAGAGCTAATATCAAAATTAAAAGAAATGGTAAACCAAATGCAGCAATCTTCAATCGCACTAACTGAAGCCGCAGAAGAACTCGCTGCTGGTGCTGAAGAAGTCAGCGCAACAACTGAAGAAGTAACCGGAACAATCCAGTCCATAGCAGAAGGAGCAGCTGAACAAGTAAAAAGACTTGATGAGATTAATGCAATTCTAAGAGATTTAGTACGTGCAAGTGAAGAATCGATAATGCAAATCAATAAGGCAAGTAAATTGACACAAGATATCGCAGAACAGACAAACCTCATCTCACTTAATGCGGCCATTGAAGCTGCTAGAGCTGGTGATTACGGAAAAGGCTTTGGTGTAGTCGCCGAAAACGTAAGAAAACTTTCAGTACAGTCAAAACAATCAGCAAATCAAATCCGACAAACAATCCAAGAAATTCAGACTAGACTAGAAAATGCTATTAGAACTGTAGAAAACGCTATGAGTCAAGTAGCAAGCGTAGCAGAATCAACTGCTGCTGGTGCAGAAGAAGCAGCGGCAGCAAGTGAAGAACAAGCCTCCACAATGGCCGAAATCACAAACTCTGCGCAGTCCTTAGCAGAACTCGCTGAAAGAGCAAAACAAATAGCTGAACAATTTAGAACCGCTCAATAAAAACTGTTTTTTAGCTTTCTACCCTTTCTTTTTATTTTCTAATTTTTTTTCTAAAAAAACAAAACAATTTCCAACAACTTTAGATAATTGAAAGTCACAACTAGTAATGATTAGCGTGTCGAGCGATGAAAAGTCGGGCACAGTTGCCAAAGCAATAAAACTAATTGTGGCTAACTTAGAAAAACTCAGGGACCAAATGAAAGTAAAAATAGATGAAACAGATGCTAGAATTACTAGATTAGAACAAAAAGTAATTCAACTTGCTAAAACAATTGAAAACTTAGAGAATCAAGTCTCAGTAGTGCAGTTTTCACCGCCACCAACACCAAAAGTAACTGAGAGCTCAGAAGTAGTAGAATTAAAAGATGAGTTAGAATCCATGAAGAATCGTTTCTCGAAGATAGAAGAAGAACTTCAAAACCAAATAAAAACGTTACAAGAAAAAATAGACAAGCTAGAAAAAGAAAAGTTCTCATTAACAACAAAATCCCTTACACAACCAAGTTCTCCAGAAAAACCATTAGAGAAAGAACCATTAATACCTAAAGAAAAACCAACAAGTCCAGTAACCCAATCACCACCGCCCGTAAGTTCTCCACCAAAACCATTAACATCTTCAGCGCCACCTCCATCAACAATAGGACCCACAATACAAAAAGAATCAAGAATCCCCGCACCAGCAATTCCGACAAACGAAAACGAACCTAAAGAAACCGAAAAAGAACCTAAACAAAAGGAAGAAGAAGCATCTTCATTCATCCCGCCAATATCTGGAGAAATGAATGAAGATCAAAAGGCCTTAATGGAAGCTCTCAAAAAACTAGAAAACTTATAGTACTCAATTTACATCATTTTGTTTATTTTACACCTTGACTCCCCCTTTCATCGCTTAAAATGTTTTTAATATTTTCTTAATATTATCGGCGAGAAGCCCCTCTCTTATGAGAAAGTCGGGTAGATAGTTATAAACATAATTTTATATCATTATGCCGTATTAGAGCGTACTAAAGAAAGCTAAGCGAATGACTTATATTGTAATGTTTGTGGAGATGTTCTCATAAAAACTGCTTCTAACCAGAGTATTCATTAATAAGAACGATTATCCCGAACATACTGTAAAAAATATTTTTTTGACTTTTAAGGTATTAAGGAGGTTATGTTCGGCATTATAACGACACAATTGAGGAGAAAGTTTTATCTAAGAGGCAGGAAGATCCTCACAAAAGCAAGGAGCAGTACACGCTAAGTTGTTAGAAAATAATCTGTTTTTATTATTATCAAACAGAAAAATGTCCTTCTTCAAATAACTCTTTGATTTCTTTAGTTAATTCTAATAATAATCTTAAGCGAATTAGAAATGGAATAAAAACTGGAGAAACCGAGACTAATTCATCACCAACAACTGCGAAATAAGTAACACCGTAAGGAGAGACCAAAACCGAGTACCGTGGAAAAGATAAAGAAAAACTAAGCTTAACCATGTTAGATATGGTCTGTAAATTTTTATGAACCGACAAAAGAAAAAGTTCTTTTTCTTTCCAAAAATTTCTATATAATTTGTTATACACAAAGTAGATTATCATGTTCAATATTTTAACTGCGGAGAGAGAGGGTATTATAAAAGAAAAAACAAGAACTAACTTAATTTTTAATGTGTTTTTCTGCAAAATTAACGGTTTTTTCCATTGCTTCTGTCAGAATTTCTTCTGGTGCAAGATATACAATTCGGAAGTGGTCTTTGGTTACTGGGCTTTTTCCGAAACCAGAGCCATATACTGTAAGAACACCTTCTTCTTTTAATAGAGATACAACAAAATCTTCATCACTTTCAAAGGTGGTCCTCGAGATGTCAATTCCAGGGAATGCATAAAAAGCAGCTTTGGGATGGACAAGAGAGAACAGATCAGATTTTTCTAATACTTTTGCAACTGCATCCCTTCTTGAAAGCAACTTTTTCCTTAGAGGAGCAAGATAAGAACGCTCACTTCTTAGTCCTGCAAGAACGCCATATTCAATAGGAGTAGTAGCGCTTAGACGGGCTCGAGCTATTTTCTTCATTCCTTCCCAAGCATCAGCAATATAATCTTCGGGATCCCATCTGTAAGCGTAGCCTGCTCTCCAACCAGGGGCCAAAAAAGATTTGCTAAATCCATTAAAAACGATAGTAGGGACATCTTTAGCAATACTAGCCATACCTTTAGGCCTTTCCCCTTCTAAAACAAGATCATCATAAATCTCGTCAGAGACTATGACGGTATTATTTTCTCCAGCAATATCTCTTATTTCTCTAAGGACTTTCTCATCATAAATTGCACCTGTTGGATTGTTAGGATTAATTAATACCATGAGTCTGGTCTTCTCAGAAATTTTTAAACGGATGTCATCTGGGTCAGGAAGCCAATTATTTTCTTCAACACAATTATAATATTTTACATTATTTTGAAAAACCGTGGCTAATGATGAATAAGCAGGATAAGTTGGTGCTGGAAGCAAAATCTCTTCTCCGACATCGGTAAAGGCCGCAAGTAAGAAATAAATCGCTTCAGAAACTCCACTCGTAAAAATTACATCATCAGCGGAGGTACTTATTCCATGCTTAGATTTTTCATGTTTGCTTATTTCTTCTCTTAATTCCAGCTCGCCCAAAGAATCAGCATAATAATTCTTACCATTTTTGGAAGCATCGTACATCGCTTCAATCATTTCTGCAGGGGTCTCATAATCATATCTAAGAGGATCTCCAATATTTAAGCGGATGATCTTTTTTCCTTCTTTTTCTAACTTGTTTGCGAGAACTACTAGATCTCTAATCGCATACTTCATTTCACGAACACGATTACTCTGCCGATACTTTTCGACATACATCAAAATAAAAATACATAGAAAGTATTTACTTTCTACTGTTAATGACCAAAAAAAAGAACAAAAAATATACTCCTAAAATAATTTTTCCGAATTACGTTCTAAATATTCAAACAATAATTGATAACCTAAAACTAAGTCCGGATTAATGATTTTTACAAATTGGAAACTATCGTCATATTCTAACAATAAAAACACTATATCATCAGCTAAAATAAAATTAAAAGGAACATTTGGAGTATAAAACATTTGAATTTTATAACCAGGGCGAATACGTGACAAATGACGGTTCAAGACTTCTGAAACATATTTAATATTAGTGTAATAACGGATGTCAACACCACGTTCTAAAGCATCAATTAGATACTTACTAGTTTCGGGCCATGGGTTCACTCCTCCCCTACCAACAATACCAATCCATAGTCGTTTATTAAGAGATGGAAGAATAGACACCATTTCCTCATAACTCGACAACGAACCAACTAAATATGAGCTTGAATAATTTAATAATAATTTACGCTCCCAGATTTTACCTAAAATATCTTCTAAATGGCTTAAACGCTCTAATTTTTGTTCGAACAGTTGTTCAAATTTTTCACGTGTTTTTTTAATCACTACATGAGGATTAGAAGCAAAAAAAGTCCGGACATTACTACCTATTCTAACTTCTATTAAATTTAAGGAGATCAAACGATCTGTAACTGGGTAAACACGTGATCTGGGAATATTAGCTAGTTTAGAGATATCTCGAGCCGTAACAGCATCATTAACTAGTATAACAAGATATACTCGAGATTCCTGAGATGTTAATCCAAAAACATTTGATACTAAATTAATAATCTCTTCTTTGGTAAAAGAGAAAGAATCTAAAACACTGTCCAGTTCTCTTTTTAAATTATTAAATACCACAACTAAAAATAAAAAACGTACTTTATTTGTTTTTGTGAACCACAAAAAAACAATGTGAAACATATTGTAATAACTACATGTGACACAAAATATATCCCAATCAAAGAAAAACCCATTCTTTGATTATTAAATGGCCCACACACAGTCAATTCAAAAACAAAAAAAATATTGTGTCGTCTTTCTTCAAATGGGAGGGCCCAAAAATAAACGAGAAATAAAGGAATTTCTAGAAAATCTCTTTTCAGATCCTGAAATAATACAGTTACCAACAGTAATGAGACCATTCCAGAAAATAATTGCAAAAATAATTACTAAATCAAGAATAAAGGGAACAATAGAGATGTATGAACAGATTGGGGGTAAATCCCCAATTTTAGAAATAACTAATTCATTTGCGAAACAAGTGAAAGAGCAATTAATAAGTAAAGGATATAATGCCGAGACTTTCGTTATAATGCGTTATACAAAGCCTAGGGCAAAAGAAACAATAAAAGAGATACAAAATTCAGATTGTGATGAAATAATTTTGTTTACACTATATCCGCATTATAGTAATGCAACAACAGGAAGCAGTATCAAGGATTTTTATAAACATAAAAATGGGAAGATAAACTCGGTAGAAATTAAAGAAATAAAGGAATGGGGGTTAGAAAGTACTTATATTGACTGGTGGATTAAAAACATAAACGAAGTATTGCAAGAAATACCTTCTGAAGAAATAAAACAAACACATATTTTGTTTAGTGCTCATAGTCTCCCAAAAAAATATGTTGAACAAGGAGACCCATATCTAGAACAATTAAACCAATCTTATCAAATCATAATAAATGAAATTAAGAAAAAATATCCTCAAATAAAAACAACATTAACTTTTCAAAGCAAAGTAGGGCCCGTAGAATGGTTACAGCCATACACTGAAGAAAAAATTCGTGAAATCGGGCAGAAAAAGACAAAACATCTAATTATTGTACCTTTTGGTTTTGTAAGCGATCATTTGGAGACAGTATATGAGATTGATATTTATTATCGAAAGATTGCCGAGCAAAGCAAAATTCCATTTTTCTACCGAATAAAAACCCCAAATGATGACCCCGAGTTTGCCTCAGGAATAGCCAATATAATAGAAAAAAAGGTAATGGCCAATGAATGACATAGAAAACTTTACGATAATAACATGGAGAATACCGCATACACCTCTAAAGCTATTTGAGAAGCTATCTACAAAAATAAAAGAATCTCAAGAAATTCTAAAAAAAGAAAAACCTGTTTTTTATATGTTCACGTGTCAGAGAGTGTTAATCGCGTTTATTAGTGATAATAATAAATTTCAGCGGATAAGCAACATTATAACCAAAATTGATCCAGAATTGGAAAAAACAAAAGAAGTATTCAAAGGGAAAAACGCTTTTGAACATCTGGTATATGTAGCCAGTTCCATAGATTCGTTAGTACTTGGAGAGCCCCAGATCTTAGGGCAAACAAAAAAAGCTAATGAAGAGCTAACAAAAGAAAAGATCTTAACTGGGGAATTAAAAATAATAATTCAAAATGCTATAAAAGCAGCAGTTAAAATTTTCAACAATACAGATCTTCCTAAAGGAAAAGTGTCTCTAATATCATTAGTAGAAGAAGAAATAAAAAGATTCATTCAGCAAAATCAGAAAACGAAGCATGAGATTATTGTTTCAATAGTTGGAACCGGGAAAATGGGACAGAATTCCGAAAAAATAATTAAGAGACATGCTAAGAACGCAGTATTTTATTTTATCACAAGAAGAAAACAGATCTTAAATTCAAAAGAAAAGATAATTGGTTTCCAAGAATTTTTAGAGAATCCTCCTTATTCTGACATAATAGTGCTTGCAAATGATAAAACAGAACCATATTTTGGGGAAGAAACCGTTCAGAAAATCCTGTCAAAGAAAGAAACTACACAGATTTTAGTATTAGATTTGGGTGTTCCAAGAAATAGTAAAGAAGAATTAAGAAATGAACCTAAAATTAAACTTATTCAAATATCAGACCTCTTTGAAACAATAAACAAAAACAAGGAACAAAGGCAAAATGCGATTTACCAAGCTAAACCCATAATAGAAGAACAATATTACATCTTAGAGAAAAAAATCGTGTTAGAAAAAGAAAAAAACAAGATCATAAAACTAAGAAAAGACCTTGAAACAGTAGCTGAAAACAGAAAAAAACAGTTGTTAAAGCAAATAATTCAGCAAAAAGATCCCGAGAAAATAGAGAGATCTATTGAATTATTAGTTAAGGATGTTATTCACGTATCTCAAAAGCATTTTGAAGAAATCTTACTGGAGGGAGCAAGATGCTAAGGATTGGTGCTAGAGATAGTTTTCTATCAAGAACTCAAACAAACATGGTAATTAAAGAGCTTGAGAAAAAAGGGATACACACAAAATTTATTCCATTAAAATCAAAAGGGGACTTGAATACAAACATTCCTCTACATCACTTCTCAACAGTCGGTGTTTTTACTACTATTGTGGAAAAAGCATTATTAGAAAACGAAATAGACATTGGAATTCATAGCCTAAAAGATCTACCAACCATAATAAGTCCAGGACTCAAAATAACTCCAGTACTTAAAAGAGAAGACCCTCGAGACATATTAATAATAAAAAAAGAAAATATTGAAGATCAGAAAACCATTAAACTAAAAGAAGGAACCAGAATTGGTACAGGTTCATTAAGAAGACAAGCACAATTACTTAATCAAAATCCATTTTCAATACCAATAGACATAAGAGGAAATATCGAAACGAGGATAGGGTATATCAAAAAAGGATGGGTTGATGGGATAATACTTGCAAAAGCAGGAATTGACCGTGCGAAAATAACGTTACCTGAAGAGACAATAGTAATACCATTACCTCTTAATAAGTATCCTACTTCTCCGGGACAAGGGATTTTAGCTGCACAATATAGAGAAAAAGATCCAGAAATTGAGAATATTTTAAGAAAAATAATTCATTACGAGACATTAAAACAAGCCCAGGTAGAAAGAGCAATTTTAAAAAGTATTGGTAGTGGGTGTACAGTCCCCCTGGGTGTATCAACATATAAAACTGAAGATCATTTATACGAGATATCCATAGCGTACGCCAAAAATAACTGGAAACAACAATACATTCCTGAACTGATAACTTACCACGAAAAAGGAACGTTAGAAGAGTTTCTTGAAAAAACAGAGAAGATAAGTAATTACATACAAGAAAATGCAGAGAAGATACTACTGGGCGGAAGCAATGCCATAGATAAAAAAACCAAAAACGATTATTACGTTTTAATCTCAAGGGACACAAACAACGATATTTTAACATCAGAAATAGAGAAAGAAACAGGTGCTCAGATAAGTTCAATAGAGTTTTTCCGGTATGATATAACCGATCCTCGGCAAGTAATAAATGAAGTTAAACCGTTACTAAGAGACACACAATGGGTAGTAATAACATCAAAAAGAGCAGTCCCTGCTCTAAAACGCGTTTATCAGGACATTAAGAAAAGCAAAAAAAACAAAGTAAAGATAGCTGCAGTTGGTGAGAGTACTGCCAGAGAAATAAGAAAACATGATTTACCAGTTCATTTTGTTCCAACAAGGCATACAAGCAGAAGTCTTGCTGAAGAATTGTTAAAAATAGACTCTCAACTAAAACAAGTAATTCATTTAACAGCTCAAGAGCCACTTCCCCATCTAAAAGAAACTTTAGAAAACAATGGAGTTAATGTTTTTCAAATAATTACTTATAATAAAATTAAATTAGAGAAACCTATAACAAAAAACTTTCCTAAAAACAAAACATTTGAAGTTGCAGTTATCTTTAGTCCTAGTCAAGCTCGAGAAGTCATTAGTTTTGCTCGAGAAAATAGTTTAGTAATAAAGAATTGGGTTGCAATAGGGCCAACTACTGCTAAAGCCCTAAAAAAAGAGGGAGTTGGCTCTGTTCTTTTTCCAAACAGCACATCGATAAAAGCAATATTGGAGGTTTTAAAAAATGTATTACCCAACTAGAAGAATGAGAAGATTAAGAAAAAATAAAATAATAAGAGATTCTCTTAACGAAGCCAAACTTTCAAAAGAGAAATTTATTTATCCACTATTTTTAACGCACGGAGAAAACAAGAAAACACCTATCAATTCACTTCCCGGCCTGTATCATTTCTCTCCAGATAAAGTTGTTGAAGAAGTACAAGAAGCACTTGACGTCGGAATAAATAAATTTCTTATATTTGGAGGAGCATTAAAAGAGGAAAAAGATAACACAGGCAAAGAAGCAGCAAATCCAGAAGGGATTGTTCCTAAAGCCCTAAAAAACATTAAAAGAGAATTTGGAGACGAAATAGTTTTATTTGCAGATGTATGTTTGTGTCCATATACTGAACATGGTCATTGTGGAATTGTAGATTATGACACTGGTAAAATCCTAAACGATCCAACCCTACCAATGCTTGCAAAAGCCGCTATAACTTACGCGGTAGCTGGGGCAGATTGGGTCGCACCAAGCGACATGATGGATGGAAGAGTCAAAGTAATCAGAGAAGCTCTCGATAAAGAAGGAATGGAAGACATATCAATTCTAAGTTACTCCGTTAAATATGCCAGTGCTTATTACGGACCATTTAGAGATGCTGTAGACAGTGCACCACAATTTGGAGATCGAAGTACTTACCAAATGGACTACAGGAACATACGTCAAGCTGTTCAAGAGGTAATATTAGATGAGCAGGAAGGAGCAGATGCAGTAATGGTAAAACCAGCTCTTGCGTATTTAGACATTATTAAAACAGTAAGACAAACAACGAATCTTCCTGTAGCGGCCTATAATGTTAGTGGAGAATATGCAATGGTGAAGTTTGGGGCACAACATGGGATCTTCGATGAAAGAAGAATAACCATTGAGAATCTCACTGCGATCTCCCGAGCAGGAGCCGACTGGATAATAACATACCACGCAAAAGAGGTTTTACAAAAGGGATGGTTATGAAAACAAGCAAAGAATTATTACAAAAAGCAGAAAAGATAATGCCAGGGGGTGTCAGTTCTCCCGTAAGGGCATTCAAAGCGGTAAAAGGAGACCCTGTTTTTATTAAAGAAGGAAAAGGGCCAAGAATAATTGATGTGGAAAATAACGCTTACATTGACTATGTAATGTCTTTTGGGCCATTAATCTTAGGCCATGCAAATCAGTATGTAATAAACAAATTAAAAGAAATAGCGGAAAAGGGAACTTCTTTTGGTGCTCCCACTCCATTAGAAGTAGAATTGGCAGAAAAAATAATAACTCATCACCCTGCTACGGATTGGGTGCGGTTCGTAAATAGTGGAACCGAAGCAGTAATGTCCGCGATAAGACTTGCTAGAGGGGCAACAAAAAAAGATAAGATCGTCAAGTTTGAAGGCTGTTATCATGGGCACGTAGATCATTTATTAGTCAAAGCAGGAAGTGGATTAGCGACTTTCTCAATTGCATCTAGTGCTGGGGTAACAGAAGGAGCCGCCAAAGATACTATCGTATTAAAATTAGGAGATGAAGAATCGCTAAAACAAGTATTTGAGAAATATCCTGATGAGATTGCTGCAGTTATAATAGAAGGGATCCCTGCAAATATGGGGTTATTTCCCCAAACAAGTGAATTCATGAGATTAATCGAAAAATTGAGCAAACAGTACTCATCCATGTTTATTTTAGATGAAGTAATCACGGGATTTAGAGTTGGACTTGGCGGAGCAACACAATATTACAATATTAAACCAGACATTGTTACTTTTGGAAAAATAATTGGTGGCGGACTACCGGTAGGTGCATATGGTGGAAGATCCGAATTGATGCAAAATATTGCACCATTAGGAAGTGTATATCAAGCAGGAACACTAAGCGGGAATCCATTGGCAATGACTGCGGGAATTGCTACTTTAGAAAAGATAGAAGAAAACAAGGGCACCTATTCAGTATTACAGAATAATACAGAGCTTCTTACTCGTAATATCTCAGAAATAGCTAGAGAACAAGATATTCCTTTAAACATAACACAAATCGCTTCAATGTTTTGGATGAACTTCTCACAGACCAAACCACAAACTCCTGACATGATAACAAAGCAATCTGTAGAGATTTTTGCCGATATACACTATTACGCTTTGAAAAATGGCCTATATTTACCGCCTAGTGCTTATGAAATTGGTTTTGTTTCTACTGAGCACACCCCAGAAATAATCGAAGAGACTACTGAAAAACTAATTGAGACATTCAAAGCGTATAATCAGGTTCAGAGGGAAAAAACGTGAAGATCACACAGAAACAAAGATTCTTAAATGCAATAAGAAAGCAACAAGAACTTAATGACAGACCACCCATATGGTTCATGAGACAAGCTGGAAGATATCTCCCTGAATATCAAGAGATAAGACAAAACAAAACATTCGAACAGCTCATTCAAAATCCAGAAATTGCTACAGAAATAACTTTGCAACCAATAAAAAGGTTTGATTTGGATGCAGCAATAATATTTACAGATATCTTAACACCACTTTATGGACTAAATATTGGTTTGACAATAAAACCGGGTGTCGGACCAATAATTGAAAAAACAGTTCAGAAACCAGAAGATGTTGAAAAGTTAGAAATAACAACCCCAGAAGAACATTATCCTTATCTTATTGAAGAGATCAAACAAACAAGGAACAAGTTAGAGCAACATGCTCTTATTGGTTTTTCAGGAGCCCCATTTACTATTGCTTCTTATCTTATTGAAGGAAAGTCAACAAGAGATGCTAGTAAAACTAAAGCATTTGCGTGGAAATATCCAAAGGCGTACAAGCAATTACTTGAAAAAACAACTCAAATACTAATTAACAAGCTATTAGTTCAAATAGAAAACGGGGTAGATGCGATACAAATTTTTGATTCTTGGGCGTTATATTTGTCCCAAAAGCAGTATGAAGAACTTGCAATGCCTTATGTACAAAAGATTCTTCATCACCCACAGATAAAGGACATTCCAAAAATATACTACTCAAGAGGCACAGCCCATTTAATCAACAAAATAAAGCGATTAGGAGCAGATGTATTAAGCATAGATAATACTATGACTATTTCTGAAGTTCTAAAAACAACAGACAATCAAAAAGCAATTCAAGGAAATTTAGATCCCGCAGTTTTACTTTCAACTCCAAAAATAACCCGTTATGAAACCCTCAAAGTCTTAAATGAAGGAGAGAATGCTCCGGGGTATATTTTTAATCTTTCAAAAGGCATCATTAAAGACACACCAATAGAAAATGTTGAAGCAATGGTTAAAACAGTTAAAAAATTTAAAGAGGCATAAAAAATGGCACTCAAGATAGAAGAACAAGAATTAAGTGTCGAGATAATTCAAAAATTTGATCGACCAGTTCCTAGATATACAAGCTACCCAACAGTCCCCTTCTGGAAAAATGACTATGGCCCACAACAATTTTTAGATGCAATTGAAAAAGCTGGGCAAAAACAAGAGCCATTAAGCATATACTTTCACATACCATTTTGCGAAAGAAGATGTGCTTTTTGTGGATGTAATACACACATTACTAAAAGAAAAAGCAGGGGGACAGAATATTTAGACACTCTTTTACAAATAGAAATGAAAACAATCTCTGAGAGACTGGGTGAAAGACGAAAATATTCTCAGTTACACTTAGGTGGAGGAACCCCTACCTTTCTAACCCCTAAGCAATTACAACGCTTATTTACAACATTCAATGAGACCTTTGAACCGGTAAAACACGCTGAACAGTCTATAGAGATTCATCCTTCAGTAACTACAGAGGAACATATTCTAACGCTATTAGACAATGGAATAAACAGATTATCTTTAGGAGTCCAAGACTTTGACCCATTAGTACAGGAGAAGATCCGTAGGTACCAAACATTTGAAGAAACAAAGCATATAATTGAATTTGCTAGAGATCATGGTGTTTTAAGCATAAATATTGACTTAATATATGGTCTTCCATATCAAACAAAACAAGGTTTCAAGAAAACAATGGAGCTTATCAATCAGATTAGACCCGATAGGCTTGCGGTATATAGTTACGCACACTTGCCAAAAATATTTAAACATCAAAGTATTTTTCCAGAAGATAAAATTCCAAGAGGAAAAGAAAAATTAGAACTGTTTTTAATTGCTAGAAACTCCTTGATTGAGAATGGATACCGACAAATAGGCTTTGACCATTTTGCATTACCAACTGATGATCTCTGGAAGGCGTACAAAGAAGAAACTTTACAACGGAACTTCATGGGATATACGACCAAAGCAGGGACAGACCTAATTGCATTTGGATATTCATCAATAAGCGATATAAACAATACTTATGCCCAGAATACTAAGGACTTATGGAAATACCATGAGCTAACCAAAAAATATGGTGTGTCAACAATTAGAGGAATAAAACTGACACCAGATGATGTAGCTAGAAAAGATGCCATAATGACGTGGTTATGTCAGTTCAAGATAAACACAAAAGAACTAAGAGACAAACACAAGAGCGCTGCAGAGGCATTAATCAAGGACATTGAAACACATTTCCCCACCTACGAAAAAATCGGTCTTACTGAAAGAGTTGCACCAGAACAATGGAAAGCTACCGCACTAGGAAGGCTTTTTGCTAGGGTCGTAGCAGCATCCTTAGACAAATATATTAAGAATGGAACCCCTGATGTTCTATTTTCTCAAAGTATTTAAGCACTTAGAGGTGATTATATGAGCATTACAATTATTGGAGGCGGATTTGCCGGACTTTCCGTTGCAAATGCGTTAAAAGGAAAAGGAGTGAATCCTAAAGAAATAAGTGTTATAGAAGCAAAAGATAAGCTTGGCGGGTTGATAGATACCATACAAGAGAAAGGCTACACAATTGAAACCGGGCCTGAAGGATATAGAGGAACGTCAATAGGAATACAAAAGCTGATACAATACGCAGAACTTGAAGATCAGGTAATTCCTTCAACAAAGATATCAGAGTCTTTAAGATACATCGTAAAGAAAGGAAAACTAAGAAAACTTCCTTCAGGCCCCTTTTCGGCGATAACTACAACAGTTTTTTCTCCAAAAACAAAGATTAGGATCTTACTCGAGCCATTTATAAAACCACAAGATATTCCCGAGGAAACAATCGGTTCATTTGTATCTAGAAGATTTGGTAAAGGGTTAGATCCCCTTGTAGATGCGTTTATTTCTGGAGTGTATGCGGGAGATCATCATTCATTAGTCATTGATTATGTTTATCCCGAAGCTAAACAACTAGAAATGAAATACGGTTCCGTAATAAAAGGCGGAATTGCAATGATGAAACAACTTAAAAAAGCAAAGAAACAAGAACAAGGAAATACAAAACAAGAAAAAAAGGAAAAACCCCCTTATCTCTTGACTTTTAAACAAGGCTTGAAGCAGTCAATAGACGCAATGGCGAAAGGGACTAATACATTACTAAATCAAGAAGTCGTAAAACTTGAACAAGAAAAACAAAAGTATTTAGTCGTGACCAAACAAAAAACAATAGAAGCAGAGAATGTTATCATAGCTACAAGCCCAAATGCGCTGCAAAACATAAATGTTTTTGGGGAAAAACCAAAAATACGAACCAGAGAAGCTAAAGTAGCTATTGTTTCATTAGGGTATGACGTTAAACAGTTCAAAAAACCACCTAAAGGATATGGGTTTTTAGCACCCTCAGAAGAAGAAAGATTTGTCTTAGGAATACTTTTTTCTTCCCAAATATTTCCCCATAAAGCACCTGAAGGAAAAACATTGCTCAGGTGTTTTATTGGAGGAATAAGACATCCTGAAAGAGCAGAGATGAGTAACGAAAAGTTAGTTCAGAATGCGATAGAGGAAGTAAAAGACCTATTAAAAGCAAAAGGAGAACCAGAATATACACACGTACAAAAACATTACAGAGGAATATCCCAATTAGAAAAAGGACATAATAAAGTATTAGATTATAAAAAACAGATAGAAACACAATATCCTGGGGTACACTTTACTGGGCTTGGATGGACAGGTATTTCTACAGACCACCTAAGTAGACAAGCATTACAAATAGCCGATAAAATAACAAACAAAAAAATGATGATACCTACCCCTCAAAACAACTAAAAACCAAAAAGCTTACACAACTCCCCTCCTACTTTTTTAACAATGACAAAAATAAATATTCAAGAACCAACCACAATGATTACTGACTACATCTTATTTTTGTTGGGAATAGTACTATCAGTCCCCCTAATAATTAGAGGGATCGAAAAAAATATCCCCGCCGATATTTTTTGGGCGATAGGATTAATTGCAATAGCAATATCCGCACTTCTTGGTGGAACAGCTCATGGTTTTAGAAAAATGCTGTCAGAAAAGAAACACCATTTAATCTGGGTATTAACTCTTATCGTAATTGGAATTGCTAGTGCAGCAATTGTAATAGGAATAACAGACCTAAGAATCAAAAATCAGACTACTCAAAGAATTATTATTATCGTTACATTACTACTTTTGATTATATACATTTTTCAAGTCGTTAGAAAACCATTATTTATAATTGCAATTTTAGGATACGCACCAGCAATGATCTATGTTTTAGTAATCGAGGTCATCACACTAATAACAACAAACACACAAAACGCAAGAATAAGTGCCTCATGGAACATCGCAGCAGTAATAATCTCGTTTATAGGAGCAGGAATACAAGCAAGCAAAAAAATAGTAATTCATAAACACTTCAACCATAATGATCTATACCACGTAATTCAAATGATAGGAATAATGTTCTTTTATTTAGCTGGAATTAACTTTTAATTAAAAAAAAACAATAAATTAAAAAAAATCTTTTTTTCTTAAGTCATAAATCTAATGAATGGGGCCAGACAAGAATTTTTATGCTACAAACGCTAACAGCCGTGAAAAATAGAGTTTTATCTTTTCGAAAAAACTGTGATAAAATTGCGTTAAGTGGTAACTAAACGCAAACACATGTTGTTTAAAAAGAAAAAATATGGAAATAAATGGGTGAATACTGAATGTTTAAAAGAAATATCTACTGATAAAAATATATGACACGGGTATTTGGCTTCCCACGAATGTGGATAGTTCCTGGATACCGAAGGGAGTTTCCCCCGTGGCTAATACATCTTCTTGCAAACAAGTATGATGTCAAAATTTTGATAGCAGAAGGCTATGGGTCGGATTTAGGGTTCAAAAAAGAAGAATACGAACATCCAAAAGTTGAATTTGTAACCCAAGAAGAAGTATTCAAAAACTCAGATTATGTTGTTTGTTTGACTACTCCTTCTCCCGAGGAATGGAAATTAATGAAAAGAGGACAGACACTCATCGCGTTTTTACACTACAACACACATCCAGAAAAAACAAGGTATTTCTATGAAAAAGGGATACACACAATATCACTAGACGATATAAAAGACGAATCTGGAAAAAGAACGGTAGAAGATCTGAAAACAACTGCTTATAACTCTGTGAAGGCAGCGATAATAGAATTAAGAAAACAAGTGGGAGAAGAATTCTGGTTTGATAAAAAAAGAAGACCATTTAGGTTCTATGTTGTTGGTGCAGGGATGGTTGGAATTTGGGCAATTCAAGCATTAAATAGATTTGGAATGATGAATTTACAACAAGAATTGGTTCAAAGAGGAGGAAATCCTAAGTCAATAACCATTCCATTAGACATATTTGAAACCATGGACAAAGAATTCATGAATAACGAAGTACTGCCAAACGCCGATATAATAGTAGATGCCACGTTCCGTCCCAAAGGAGCAAACAATAAACATGTGCTAACGGGAGAACAATTAGCATTATTACCAAAACACGCAGTAATATGCGATACTGCAGCAGACAGATATGACATGACTTCAGATCCCCCTGTAGTAAAAGCATTTCAAGGAATACCCACAGGCACTGTTAACAAATACGTGTTTTATCCCGATGACCCCGCATGGGAAGACCCTGAAATAGTGCCAAAACCATTCCAGATCCCACCCCACCAAAGAAGAACAGTTGTAAGCTCATACTCATGGCCATCATACGGAACAAA
>Ga0256835_1000519_pt1 | contig 28384 bp, 23 predicted proteins | sample PIR30metaG_FD_185972 | JGI IMG/M metagenome (GOLD analysis project Ga0256835, IMG submission 185972) | Hydrothermal vent microbial communities from East Pacific Rise, Pacific Ocean - PIR-30 | ecosystem: Environmental > Aquatic > Marine > Hydrothermal vents | place: Pacific Ocean: East Pacific...
CATCATCGTCAAGAGCAACCTCGCCCTCCACAAGGACGAACTCAAGCGCGCCACCAAGAAGCAGGAGAGCTACTATCTAAAGCTCCTCATCAAGGAGGAGCAGGATCTCCTGAAGAATCTCGAAGATCTGCAGGGCCTCCTCCAAAAGGAGCTCGAGCTCCTCAAGAGGTTCACGTTCGAGGGCAACACCATCATCACGTTGTGGAAGGCGAAGATTAGCTTCCTGACCAAGGCCCTCAATCGCCTCAAGAAGTTCTATCAGCGCAGCGAAAACACCATCAAATCCATCCTCTACTATCCGCTCTGGAAGTCCGGGGAAACGACCTTCACCGTCCTGAGCTTTCTCAAGATCATCCTGGTCCTCGCCATCGGCATCATCTTGCTCAAGCTGATCCGCCGCAAGATCGAGCGTTTCCTCATCCAGCGTCTGGGCATGGCGCCGGGGGTGGTCAACTCCCTTTCCACCCTGAGCTACTACATCATGCTCTGTCTCTTGGCCCTGGTCGCCCTTTCTAGCGCCGGCATCAACATGAGCCAGATCGCCCTCATCTTCGGCGCCCTTTCCGTGGGTATCGGTTTCGGTCTCCAGACCATCGCCAACAACTTCGTCTCCGGCATCATCCTCCTCACCGAACGCAGCATCAAGGTGGGTGATCTCGTGCAGTTCGAAGACGGGACCATCGGCGTGGTGAAGAAGATCAACATCCGCAGCACGGTCATCCGCACCTTCGACGCCCTCGAGATCATCGTGCCTAACTCCGAGTTCATCTCCCAGCGCATCTCCACCTGGACCTACGACGACGACTGGCGGCGCATCCTCATCCCCTTCGGCGTGGCCTACGGCACGGACCCGGAGAAGGTCAAGGAGGTGGCCATCAAAGCGGCGCGCACCGTGCCCATCACCCGCGAAGACCGCGATCATCCCGTACGGGTGCGGTTCGTAGGGTTCGGGGACAGCAGCCTCAACTTCGAACTCGCCGTCTGGATCCGCCAATCCGAGGTCAACCGCGCCATGACCGGCATCAAGAGCGACTACTACTACGCCCTCTACAAGGCGCTCAACGAGGCGGGCATCGAGATCCCCTTCCCGCAGAGGGACATTCACTTGCGCAGCATCTATCCCGAAGCGGCCCAGGAACTGCGACGAGCCTTTGAGGAAGGATCATGCGAGTAGGCTTTGGCTACGACGTGCACCGCCTGGTGGAAGACCGACCCCTCTACCTGTGCGGGGTCAAGGTTCCGCACGAAAGGGGGCTCCTCGGCCACTCGGACGCCGACGTCGCCCTCCACGCCCTGATAGATGCCCTGCTCGGCGCCGCGGCCCTCGGCGATATCGGACGGCACTTTCCCGACACCGAGGAGCGCTTCCGCAACATCTCGAGCCTCACCCTCCTCGAGGAGACGCTTGCCAAGCTCCGCGAGCGCGGCTGGCGGATCGTCAACGTGGACCTCACCATCGTGGCCCAGAAGCCCAAACTGGCCCCCTTCATCCCGCAGATGAGAAAACGCCTGGCCGAGGCCCTTTCTTTGCCCGAAGAGGCGGTTAACATTAAGGCCAAGACCACCGAAGGCTTGGGTTTTGCCGGACGCGAAGAAGGCATAGCCGCCTACGCCGTGGCCTTGATCGACCATGCCCCTTGAGCCGTCTCTCATCAAAGACGCCCCGGAAAGCCCCGGGGTCTACCTCTTCAAGGACGAAAAGGGCGAGGTCCTCTACGTAGGAAAGGCCAAGAACCTCCGCAAGCGCCTCCAGAGCTATCTGCGGGAAGACCTCGCCAGCACCAAGACCCGCGTTCTCACCGCCCGCACCGCGTGTGTGGAGACCATCGTCGCGCGCAGCGAAAAGGAGGCCCTCATCCTCGAGGCCAATCTCATCAAGCGCCATCGCCCGCGCTACAACGTCATCCTGCGCGACGACAAGGCCTATCCCCTCCTGCGGCTCTCGGTGCAGGAGAAATTTCCCTCCCTCACCGTGGTCCGGCGCAAACGCCGAGATCGCGCCCTCTACTTCGGCCCCTATCCTTCTGCGGGTGCGGTGCGCCAAACCCTGAAGTTCCTGGCCCGCCTCTTTCCCCTGAGACGCTGCTCCAACGCCGAGTTTAGGAGGCGCGAAAGACCTTGCCTCTACTACGAGATCGGACGGTGCCCCGCCCCGTGCATGGGGCGCATCTCGCCGGAGGAGTACCGTCAACTGGTGGAAGGGGCCGTGCTCTTCTTGCGCGGACGAACCGACCGCATCCTGCGCAACCTCCGGCAGGAGATGGAAGAAGCCGCAGAACAACTCGAATTCGAGCGCGCCGCCGTGCTGCGGGATCGCATCCGCGCCATAGAGAAAACCGTCGAGGCCCAGGCCGTGACCCTGAACGAAGAGAAGGATCTCGACGTCTTCGCCATCGCCCGGGAAAGGGACAAGGTCTCCGGGGCCGTGCTTTTCGTGCGCAGCGGGGCTCTCATCGGACGAAAGACCTTCCATCTCTCGCGCCCCAACGAGGGAGAAGCCGCCCTCTACGCCAGCCTCCTCTCCCAGTTCTACGACGAGGGGAAGTTCATTCCCGAGGAGATCCTCCTTCCGGCAGAACCCGAGGGCCGGGAGATCCTCGAGGAATGGCTCTCGGAGCTCGCGGAGAGGAAGGTCGCCATCCGCGTGCCCCGGCGCGGGGCCAAGAAGGAGCTGCTCGAGATCGCCAAGCGCAACGCCCTCGAGGCCCTGGCCGCGAGACTCAAGGGAGAGCGACCCTACGAGGAACTGGCCGAGGAGATGGCGGCGGTGCTGCGCCTGCCGCGTTTGCCCAGACGGGTTGAGGGAGTGGACATCTCCAATCTTCAGGGGACGCTCCCGGTGGGAGCGGTGGTCTCCTTCCTCGACGGTAGCCCCGACAAGGACCGCTATCGGCGCTATCATCCCCGCACGGTGCATCAGCCCGATGATTACGCCATGATGTACGAGACCGTGCTCCGCCATCTCTCCCGCGCGCAGGAAAGCGATTCCCTGCCCGACCTCCTGCTCATTGACGGCGGCAAAGGTCAGTTGCAGGCGGCGCTTACCGCGGCCGAAGAGCTGGGCCTTGCGGGCGAACTGGGCTTCTGCGCCCTGGCCAAGGAGCGTGAAGACGAGGGGGAAAAGGTCTATCTTCCCGGGCGGAAAAACCCCCTGTCTCTCCAGCGGCACAGCCAGGTCCTGCGCTTCCTGCAGCGCGTGCGGGACGAAGCCCATCGCTTTGCCGTGAGTTCTCACCGGCGAAGGCGCAAGCGTCTGGCCTTCCAGTCCCTCTTCGACGAGATCCCCGGGATTGGTCCCAAGAGGAAGAAGGTCCTCCTCGAAAACTTTGCCAGTGCTGAAGACATCCGCCGGGCCTCGGTGGACGAGATCGCCGGACTTCCGGGGTTCAATCGCCGGATAGCCCGACAACTGAAAGAATTTCTGGAGGCGGCAAATGAGTGAGAACATCTTTGAACGTCCTTTCGAGGAGCTCCTCGCCGAGAGCGTGCGCACCCACGGGCACCTCTGCGCCGGCCAGGTGCTGGGGGTCCGTTTGGCCCTCCTCGGCTTGCGTCTCATCGGCATCTCCGATCCCAAGGGGAAGGACCGAAAGAAGTTCCTGGTCTACGTGGAGATTGACCGTTGCGCCACCGACGCCATTCAATCCGTCACCGGAGCCAGCCTCGGCAAAAGGTCCCTCAAGTTCGTGGACTACGGCATCATGGCCGCCACTTTCGTCAACCTGGAGACCGGGCGCGCCTTTCGGGTGCTGGCCAGGGAGGAGGCCCGGGAGCTTGCGGACCGCTACTTCCCGGAGATCAGCGACAAGTACCGCCGTCAGCTTGAGGCCTACCGCGTGATGCCCGAGGAGGAACTGTTCGAGGTGGAGGAGGTAAAGGTCGAGGTCTCGCCCTTCGATCTCCCGGGCCGCCCGCAAAAGCGCGTCCAGTGCGAGGATTGCGGGGCCTTCGTCCAGGACGGGCGCGAGATAGAGAGGGACGGGCGCGTCCTATGCCGCCCCTGCGCCTTCGGGGGCTACTTCAAGCGCCTTTCCTGAGGATTCTTTCCAGAGACCGGAAAGAACGGAAAGGGCCGCGAGGAGCTGTATCTCCGGGTTCAGATGGCGCAGCGTCCCGAAGAGGGACTCCACCCGCTCCATGGCCGGCACGATGAAGTCCCGAGGAGGTCTTTCCGGAAGCCCGCGGGGATAGGGTTCCAGGTCGAGATAGGCATAGAGGGCCTGCCGCCACCAGACGAGGAGGAGCTCAAGAAGGATGGGAAGGTTCTCCTTCATCCCGGCGAGGATCTCGGCCAGGGAAATGAGACGCGACGGGGCCCCCTCCTTCAGGGCGATGGCCACCCGCTCCATCTCCTGAAGGAAACCCTTTTCCGCCAGACGCAACGCGCGACCGATGCTCCCCTCGGCGAGCACGGCCAACCCTTCGGCCTCCTCCGGCAGGAGCTCGAACCGTTCCTCAAGGAGCCGCCTCAGGATCTCCCGGGAAAGGGGACGAAAGCGCACCACCTGACAGCGGGAGACGATGGTCGGAAGCAGGGCTTCGGTGGTCTGGGAGAGCAAGACGAAGAGCGTGTAGGGCGGAGGTTCCTCGAGCGACTTAAGAAGCGCATTAGCCGCCTCGCGGGTGAGGGATTCCGCCTCGGGCACCAGAACCAGGCGCCTTTCCGCTTCCAGGGGGCGAAAATAGAGCCTGGCCTCGAGGTTTCTCACCTGCTCTATCTTGATGCTCTGGCCCTGGGGTTCGAGGACCTCCACGTCGGGATGGATGCCCTTCAGGAACTTGCGGCACGGAGGACATTGTCCGCAAGCCCTCCTTTCCCGACACACCAGGCGCCAGAAGAGGGCCTGCGCCACCGTGCGACGGCCCACCCCTTCGGGGCCGACGAAGAGATAGGCATGGGGAAGACGCTGGGTTTCCTGGGCCTTCTTCAGGCGAAGCAGGACCTGATCCTGGCCGAGGATGTCCTCAAAGCGCAGAAATGACATCTTCCTGGCTCGTGAGGCACGGTTTCTCCCAGATGCGTGCCCCCAGGCGATTGAACTTCTCCGTCAGGGCCTCGTAGCCGCGCTTGAGATGAAATATGTCCTGGATCTCGGTCACTCCCTCGGCCCCCAGGGCCGCCAGCACCAGAGAGGCGCTGGCCCGGAGATCCGTGGCCTTTACCGGGGCCGCCTGGAGGCGCTTCACCCCGTTGACCACCGCCACGCGACCCTCGACCACGATGTCCGCCCCGAGCCGTTTCAGCTCCTCCACGTGCCGAAAACGGTTCTCGAAGACGTTTTCCACGATGATGGAAGTCCCCTTCACCGTGGCCAGGAGGGCCATCACCTGCGCCTGAAGGTCCGTGGGAAAACCGGGATAGGGAGCCGTGCGCACCTCAACGGGCTTCAGATGTCGGCCCTTTTTGGAAAAGATCCGGTCGCCGTCGATCTCGATCTGGAGACCTATCTCGCGCAACTTGGCGATTACGGTCTCCAGGTGCTTGGGCTCTGCTCCCTGAACGACGATCTCTCCCCCGGCGATGCCCGGAGCCATGAGATAGGTGCCCGCTTCGATGCGGTCGGGGATGATCTGCACCTGGGCGGGTTCGAGCCGCTTCACCCCTTCGATGACGATGGTCTCGGTGCCCAGCCCCGTGATCTTGGCCCCCATGGAATTGAGCATCTCCCCGAGGGCCACGACTTCGGGCTCCCGGGCGACGTTGCGAATGATCGTCCGCCCGCGGGCCAGGGTGGCGGCCATCATGATGTTTTCCGTGGCCGTGACCGAGGGGAAGTCGAAGATGATCTCCGCGCCGCGCAGACCTCCCCGCGGGGCTTTGGCCTTGATGTAGCCGAAGTCCTTTTCGATCTTGGCCCCCATGAGCTTCAAACCCTTGAGATGGAAGTCTATGGGGCGCTTGCCGATGTTACAGCCGCCGGGAAGGGCGACGCGGGCCTTCCCCTTGCGCGCCAGGAGAGGCCCCAACACCAGCACCGAAGCGCGCATCCGGTTGACGATCTCGTAGGGGGCCTCGGTCTCCTCAAGGTGCGTGGTGTCCACCCGCACCAGGTTGGCCCCTATCTCGTACTGGACGCCGAGCCGGGAGAGGAGCTCGAGCATGGTGGAGACGTCCAGGAGCCAGGGGACGTTTTCCAGCTGATGCTCTCCGGGAGCGAGCAGGGTGGCCGCCAGAGCGGGGAGAGCCGCGTTCTTGGCGCCGCTTATGGCCACCTCGCCGGAAAGCTTATGACCGCCCTCCACGAAGAGGCAGTTGATCAAGGTCTTCATGTAAAGGAACTCCCTTCATTTTTGTCGTTGCACCCGAGATCTAGAATGATGGAATCTAAAATGGCCAAGAAAAAAATCAAGAAAAGCCCGCTTGCTTCGGCATCCACTTGCGGCGCAAACGGAACAGCCGAGGGTTGCAGAGAGGGAAGGAACGATTAAAATTTTAAAGGCCTTTGTGGAGGTGACCGTAGCTCAGGTGGTCAGAGCACCGGGCTGTGGCCCCGGGGATCGTGGGTTCAAATCCCACCGGTCACCCCACCCAACCTACCGCAATTCCCTTCCGTTGAGAAAAGCGAAGCATCGGAGTCAATCCAGGCTGTTTAAGATTTTTACGGCTTGCGGGTTCGTCTTGTCCTGTTTGCCCACCGGGAGAAACCGCGAGGACTCAATCGGGGCGCCTCTGAGGCACCCCAAATCTACGCCCTCAAACTTGCCGCGAGGGAAAGGTTAAAAAGGCGGCGCGATGGTCACCAGGATGCGCATGTCGGTCTTGGCGCGCACGCCGTGGGGTTCGCGGATGTCGCAGATGAGGATCTGTCCGGCCTTGGCGGGGATGCTCTTTTCGCCTTCTCCCAGGAACTCGCCCTCGCCTTCGAGCACGAGGATGCTCAACTGGCCGTCCACGTCGTGAGAGTGCACGGGAAAGGTCTTGCCGGCCTTGATGTTGAAGTTGAGGATACGAAAATAGGGAGAGTCGTGGACGTAGAACTTCTTGATGTCTCCCTCGAAGACACGGGTTTCGTTGAGATCAAAGACTTTCATGGCCACCTCCTGTGATTGGTCGGATTTTAGACGAAGGTAACCAAGGCCCGGGCTTCTGAAAAGGTTGCGTGTTGAATAACCCGGCTGTTTGGCTATTATGCGCGCAAGATCTTTGAAGGAGGAGATCATGGCGGCGGAAAAGATTCGACTCACCGAAGACGGAAAACTCATCGTTCCCGACGAACCCATCATTCCCTACATCGAAGGGGACGGCACCGGACCGGACATCATGCGGGCGGCCATGCCCGTTTGGAACGCTGCGGTGGAGAAGGCTTACGGCGGCAAGCGCAAGATCCACTGGAAGGAGATCCTGGCCGGAGAAAAGGCCTTCAAGGAAACCGGAAACTACCTTCCGGAAGAGACCATAGAGGCCATGCGCGAACACGTGGTCTCCATCAAGGGGCCGCTCACCACGCCTGTGGGCGGGGGCTTCCGGAGCTTGAACGTCACCATCCGTCAGGTGCTCGATCTCTACTCCTGCGTGCGCCCGGTGCGCTGGGTGCCCGGAGTGCCCAGCCCGGTGAAGCATCCGGAGCTCGTGGACATGGTCGTCTTCCGGGAGAACACCGAAGACGTCTACGCCGGGCTCGAATGGGAGGCCGGCTCGAAGGAGGCCAAGCGCCTCATCGAATTCATCCGGGACGAACTCGGCAAGGAGATCCGCGAGGACTCCGGCATCGGGATCAAGCCCATCAGCCGCTTCGGCACGCGGCGCCACGTGCGCAAGGCCATTCAATACGCCCTGGATCACGGACGCCGGAGCGTGACCCTGGTGCACAAGGGAAACATCATGAAATACACCGAGGGGGCCTTCCGGAACTGGGGCTACGAGTTGGCCCGGGAAGAATTCGGCGACGTGACCATCACCGAGGACGAACTCTGGGAGAAGTATGACGGCAAGCTCCCCGAGGGCAAGATCCTCATCAACGACCGCATCGCCGACGCCATGTTCCAGTGGGCCCTTCTGCGTCCGGCGGAATACGACGTCCTCTGCATGCCCAACCTGAACGGAGACTACATGTCCGACGCCCTGGCGGCGCAGGTGGGCGGGCTCGGCATGGCGCCGGGGGCCAACATCGGTGACGGTTACGCCGTGTTTGAGGCCACCCACGGCTCGGCCCCCAAGTACGCCGGGCTCGACAAGGTGAACCCGAGCTCCGTCATCCTCTCCGGAGCGATGATGTTCGAGTATCTCGGCTGGAAGGAAGTGGCGGATCTCATCTGGGAGGGCATCTCCCGTGCCGTGCAGGACAAGGTCGTCACCTACGACTTGGCCCGCCAGATCGAAGGGGCCAAGGAGGTGAAGTGCTCCGAGTTCGGCCAGGCCGTGGCCGAACGCATCATGGCCCTCTAAGGAGGTATCGGTCCATGGCCGGAAAATACGATTTCGAGGCCATCGAGGAGAAGTGGCAGCGCCTCTGGGAAGAGAAAGGGGTCTTTCGCGCCCGGGACGGAGACGAGACCCGGCCCAAGTACTACGTGCTCGAGATGTTTCCCTATCCCTCCGGGCGCATCCACATGGGCCACGTGCGCAACTACTCCATCGGAGACGTCATCGCCCGTTTCCGCAAGATGCGCGGGGCCAACGTCCTCCATCCCATGGGCTGGGACGCCTTTGGTTTGCCCGCGGAAAACGCCGCGCTCAAGCACGGCACCCATCCGGCCAAGTGGACCTACGAAAACATCGCCTACATGCGCCGGCAGTTGAAGCGGCTGGGCTTTTCCTACGACTGGGAGAGGGAGTTCGCCACCTGTGATCCGGAATACTACCGCCACGAGCAGAGGTTCTTCATCGAGATGCTCGAGCGCGGCCTGGCCTACCGCAAGAAGACCACGGTCAACTGGTGCGAGAGCTGCCAAACGGTGCTTGCCAACGAACAGGTGGAAGACGGATGCTGCTGGCGCTGCGGCAAAGAGGTCATCCAGAAGGAGATGGAGGGCTGGTTTTTCCGCATCACCGCTTACGCCGAAGAGCTCCTGCGCGACATCGAGCGCCTGCGCGGCAAGTGGCCGGAAAAGGTCCTGGCCATGCAGATCAACTGGATCGGGCGCAGTGAAGGGGCCGAAATCGAGTTCCCCGTGGAGGGGCTTGAGGAAAAGATCGTCGTCTTCACCACCCGCCCGGACACCCTCTTCGGCGTGACCTTCATCTCGCTCTCACCGGAGCATCCCCTGGCGGAAAAGCTCGCCGCCCGCGATCCGGAGCTCCTCGAGGAACTAAAACGCTTTCGCGAAGAGACCCGCCGCGAACGGCGCGAGATCGAAGAAGGCACCGCGGAAAAGAAGGGCCTCTTCCTCAAGGCTTACGCCATCCATCCCTTGACCGGGGAGAAGGTCCCGATCTTTGCCGCCAACTTCGTCCTCATGGAGTACGGGACCGGCGCGGTCATGGCCGTCCCCGCCCACGACCAGAGGGACTTCGAGTTCGCCAAGAAGTACGGTCTCCCGATCAAGGTGGTCATCAAACCGCCGGACGGGGACCTCGACCCGGAGACCATGGAGGAAGCCTACGAAGAGCCCGGGATAATGGTCAATTCCGGGGAGTTCTCCGGTCTTCCGAGCGAAGAGGGGAAGCGCGCCGTGGTGCGCCTCCTCGAAGAAAAGGGCCTCGGCCGCGCCAAGGTGACCTATCGCCTGCGCGACTGGGGCGTTTCCCGCCAGCGCTACTGGGGCTGCCCCATTCCCGTGGTCTACTGTGAGAAGTGCGGCGTGGTGCCGGAAAAGATCGAAAACCTCCCGGTGAAGCTCCCGCTTGACGCTGAGCTCGACGAAAAGGGCCGCTCTCCCTTGCCGCGGCTGGAATCCTTCGTCAAGACGACCTGTCCGCGCTGCGGGGGGCCGGCCCGGCGGGAGACCGATACCTTCGATACCTTCGTCGAGTCGTCGTGGTACTTCGCGCGGTTTGCCTGCCCCAAGGCCGAAGAGCCGCTTGAGCGCGACAAGGTGGATTACTGGCTTCCGGTGGACCAGTACATCGGCGGCATCGAACACGCCATCCTCCATCTGCTATACGCCCGTTTCTTCACCAAGGTGCTTCGCGACCTCGGTTATCTGCGGCTCGACGAACCCTTCGAGAGGCTCCTCACCCAGGGCATGGTCATCAAGGAGACCTATCGCTGCCCCGTCCACGGCTGGCTCTATCCGGAGGAGGTCTCCCCGGAGGGCAGCTGCCTCAAGGAGGGATGCGGAGAGAAGGTGATCATCGGCCGCTCGGAGAAGATGTCCAAGAGCAAGTGCAACGTGGTGGACCCGGACGCCATGGTCAAGCGCTACGGTGCGGACACGGTGCGCCTCTTCATGCTCTTTGCCGCCCCGCCGGAGCGCGATCTCGAGTGGAGCGACCAGGGCATCGAGGGTTGCCATCGTTTCCTGACGCGCGTCCATCGTCTGGTCACGGAAAACCTGGAGGAGCTCCGAAGCGTCTCCCCCTATGAGGGCGATCAGAGCGCCCTCCCGGAAGGGCTCAAGGCCCTGCGCCGCAAGACTCACCAGACCATCGCCAAGGTGACGCGGGACATCGAGGAACGCTACCACTTCAACACGGCCATCGCCGCCATCATGGAGCTGGTGAACCTCTGCCAGGAGACCCTGGCCAAACAGAAGGGAAACGAACACTTCTGGGAGGTGATAAGGGAGGCCCTGGAGGCCGTGATCCTGCTCCTCTCCCCCATGGCACCGCATCTCAGCGAGGAGCTTTGGTCCCTGCTGGGGCACGAGCGCCTGGTGGCCGAGACCCCGTGGCCCTCCTGGGACGAGGACGTGGCCCGGGCCGAGGAGATACCCATCGTGGTCCAGATCAACGGCAAGCGCCGGGACGAGGTGCGCGTGCCGGCGGACGCGGACGAAGAGCTGGTAAAGGAACGGGCCCTCCAGAGCGAGAAGGTCAGACGGCATCTTGAGGGTAAAGAGATCAAAAAGGTCATCTACGTGCCGGGAAGGCTCATCAACTTCGTGGCTCGATGAAAAAAGCCTTGATCCTCTCGGTCCTCCTGCTCTGTGTCTCGTGCGGTTACCGCTTGGAGGGCCGTCCGGCCAACTTTTCTCCGCAGTGGAAGACCATTTACGTGCCCGTGTGGAAGAACCCCACGATGGACATCCGCTTCGGGGAGATAATGGCCGAGGCCCTGAGAGAACGAATAGAGCTGGCCGGGGACCTGAAGCTGATAAACAATGCGGACCGCGCGGATCTCGTCTTCGAGGGAGAGATCCTCGCTATCTGGGTGAGCGGTCTCTCCTACAACGTCTACACCCAAACCCTCGAACGGCGCGTGTCCGTGCGCGCACGGGCCAAGGTCGTCGAGAGGGCAAGTGGTCGCGTGGTCTGGAGGAACGACAACATCTACCGCTATCAGGACTATCCGGTGGTGCAGGAAGTCGTGGGGGAGGAGATAGATCCCGGCCGGGACCTGGCCCTCAAGAAGATAAGCGAGGACCTGGCGGAGATCCTCTATCATCAGTTCACCGGCGCGTTCTAGGCTTTTCTTCCCCTTGAAACGGTGCTAAACCTCCCCTCGCAGTCTCGAAAGGAGCAACGAAAGATGATCAAGGCCGTGCGAGGATTCAAGGACATCCTCCCTGGAGAGACGGAGAAGTGGGTCCATCTGGAGAACCTGGCCCGCAAGTTCTTTCAGAGCTACGGGTTTCGCGAAATCCGGCTCCCCGTCCTCGAAAAGACTGAACTCTTCGCCCGCAGCATCGGAGAATCCACCGACATCGTGGAAAAGGAGATGTACACCTTCCTGGACCGGAACCGGGAAAGCCTCACCCTTCGTCCGGAGGCCACGGCGGGAATCTGCCGGGCGGTGATAGAGCACGGGCTCCACGCGCAGGCGAAGATCCTCAAGCTCTTCACGATGGGGCCCATGTTCCGCTACGAGCGCCCGCAGAAGGGGCGCTTGCGCCAGTTTCACCAGTTGAACGCCGAGGTCTTCGGCAGCCACTCTCCGGGAACGGATGCAGAAATCATCGCCCTGGCCCTGGATATCCTGGAAGCAGGTGGTGCCAAGGGGCTTAGACTCGAGATAAACTCCCTCGGCTGCCCGGAGTGTCGTCCCCAGTTCAGGGAGAAGCTGAAAGAGTTTCTCGCCGGCATTTCCCGGGAGCTCTGCGAGGATTGCCGGCGCAGGGCCGAAAGGAACCCTCTGCGCGCCCTCGATTGCAAGAAGGAATCCTGCCAGAGGCTCTATCAGGATGCCCCGCGCATCGGGGAGTTCTGGTGCGACGCCTGTCGCAGGCATTTCGAGGAGGTCTTGAAGGACCTCGAAAGACTCGGCATCGCCTACGAAGTGAACGAGCGCCTGGTGAGAGGGCTCGACTACTACGTGCGCACCACCTTTGAGATCAAGGCCCCGGGGCTTGGGGCCCAGGACACCGTGGCGGCGGGTGGCCGTTACGACGGATTGCTCAAGGCCCTGGGAGGGCCGGACATTCCCGGGGTGGGGTTTGCCATCGGAATGGAGAGGTTCCTCTTGGTGGCCGATCTTCCCCAAGATCTCGCCCCGCGGGTGGACCTTTTCCTCGCCGCCCTAGGGGAGGAGGCTCGGCGCTGGGTGCTCCCTCTGGCCCGCAAGTTCAGGAGAGAAGGCTTCATCGTCGAGATGGATCACGAAGGCCGCAGCCTCAAGGCCCAACTCAAACAGGCCAACAGGCTGAAGGCCCGCTACGTGCTCATCGTGGGGGAGGACGAACTGCGCAAGAGCCGGATGCTCCTGCGCAGGATGGACACCGGGGAGCAGGAAGAGATCCCCACCGAAAACCTGGAAGAAGAGCTGACGAAGCGTCTCGGAGGTTCGGGGCAACAAGGCCAATAAACAGTCGTATTCCTTTCTTCTTTAGCCTTAAGGGCCTTTATCGAGTATAGATGGCCATTTTCTGCCGAGGTTTTTCTTAATTTCTCGTTCTCGAATTAAAATAAAGAGTTAGACGGCTTTCTGTTCGCAAAAGAGAGAGCAAAGGAGAACTTTAATGAAATTTCCGGGCTAAGAAGCCCTACAGGCCCGCTTGACAAGGCAAAAACGGTATAGTAACTAGCGCAACAAAGAGAATTTTTGTCAAAAGGAGGGCGACATGCCGGTAGTAGAATTCAAAGGGAAAAAATTTGAGGTCGATGAGGACGGGTTCCTTCAGGGCGGTCTGGACGCCTGGTGCATGGAGTGGGTCGAATACGTGAAGCAGCTTGAGGGTATCGAAGAGCTCACCGACGAACACTGGAAGGTCATCAAGGTTCTCCAGGACTACTTCAAGAAGAACGGTGTCGCTCCGATGGTGCGGATCCTCTCCAAGGTTACGGGCTATCCGCTGAAGAAGATCTACGAGCTCTTTCCCTCTGGTCCTGGTAAGGGCGCCTGTAAGATGGCTGGTCTTCCCAAGCCGACTGGTTGCGTATAAGGATTCGTTTTCGTCTGTATGGAAGGCGGCTTTCGCAAGGAGGCCGCCTTTTATTTTTTCACCTTTGGGCGGAAAAAATTCAAAAAAGCCAAGATAGGCGATCTAATTTTTCTTAAATAATGTTAATCCTCTTCAAGAGAATTGAATGGTAGTTCAGGTTCTGGGTAGACACGAGGTAAAGAGAGTATTAGCATTTTAGTGTCCCTTGAGGAATTGGGAATGAGGTCCGATTGTTACGAGAGAAAATCTTAAAAAGGAGGAGGTAAGAGCAATGAGGAAGAAAGGTTTATGGATGGCTTTGGTACTGGCGGTCTTTTTCGCCTGGGCCATGAGTGCTTCGGCTTTCCAGCTGGAGTTCCATGGTGAGTTCGGCAACAAGATCCAGACCACGAACACCCTGGGGATGATCGGCAAGGCCGGTAACGACAACGTCTCCCCTGGCAACTTCTATCCCATAGACGAGCTTGGCAACCAGGATCTCGACGACACCTGGGGCGAACTCCAGTTCCGTCTTTGGGGCGTGGCCTCCAGTGACGACGGAAACGTGAAGGGCGTCTGGTCCATGGAAGTTGGCACCCTCCGTTACGGAGAAAATGATGACGATGGTTCCCTTGCTTTCGAAAATGAAGGGAAAGACATCGAAGTCCGCGAGATGTACGTGGACTTCCAGCTCCCCTATTTCGAGAGCGAGAATCGCTTGAGCGTTGGTCTCCAGGAAGTGGACATCAACGAGTGGCTCTTGGCCGAAATCGGCGCTGGCATCCGGAACTACGGCTCCTTCATGGTCGGCCAGACCAAGGTTGACTACCAGATCGGCTGGCTCCGTTCCGACGACAGCATCAGCGTAACCAACACCAACGACAACGATTACTGGTTTGGTAAGGTTGACTTCGAGCTCAAGGAGCTCCTCGGTGTGGACAAGTTTGACGTTGGTCTTTTTGGCGTGTACGCCAACGAGGCTCAGAACAACAACCAGCCCTACTGGCTCGGTGCGGAGCTCGACTTCTTCGGTTTCAAGGGCATTCTTTTCAACCTTGACCTCATCTATCTCGGTGGCGACTACGGTGATGATGACTACGATGCCTGGTTCTTCCACGGCACCGGTGGTTATCAGTTCAACGAGCAGCTGAAGGCCAGCTTCACCTTCTGGTATGCCAGCGGTGACGACAACCCCGGTAGCGGTGACATGGAAGCCTATCAGACCGTCATGACCAACACCTACGGCAGCGTGGTCCTCTTCGAGGACGCCACCTTCGACGATGGCTGGTACGTGAGCTCCGATCCTTACCTCGATAATGGTCTCGGTTTCCTCATGTACCGTTTCCGCGTGGACTACCAGGCTACCCCGAAGCTCGGGTTGGCTGCGGCCATCAACTACATGCAGTTTGACGAAGACGTTGAGTACGAGGGTAAGAGCGACGACAGCATCGGTTGGGAAATCGACCTTTACGCTGACTACGAGCTCTACAAGGGCTTTTCCGTCAACCTCGCGGCCGGCTATCTCTTTACCGACGACGCCATGGACATCTACGCCAAGGCCGCGGGAGAGGGTGACGCCGACGATATGTATCGTCTCAGCGTGGGCGTGACCTACTCCTTCTAAGCTTCTCTTCCTTGGAGCGCAAAAGAGGCGGCCAGGTGGCCGCCTCTTTTCTTTTGGTCTTTCTTGTCTTGACCGAATAAATTGAGTAAGCAAAGCCCGGAAGATCTAACAGAGAGGCGAGTATGCAGTGTCAGAGGCTCAAAAAACTCGCACGAGATTGGTATCAAAAGGTCAAGGAAGACGCCCTGGCTCCGGCCAGAATGATGGAGCTCATTGACCGGCACGTGAAGCAGTGTGTGGTGTGTCAGACGGATCCGGATTTGCCGGAGGAAATAGAAAAGATCCGCGAATTCATCCGCGCTCCCCAACCGGTCAGGCCATCCGAAGAGGAAGCCTAATCTTGCCCTTTCTTGGATAAAACGGCAAAATTAATTTCCAGTTAACGCCCCCGTAGCTCAACCGGATAGAGCAGCGGCCTTCTAAGCCGTTGGTTGGGGGTTCGAGTCCTCCCGGGGGCACCATTCCCTCTCCCAGAGATCATCCAGATAGAAGACTTCCACCTGGAGGCCGTAGTTTTCGAGCTCTTCCACCAGATGATCCACCTGCATGATCCGGATGAGATTGCCCTCGGAATGGGCGGGAATCCTCACCGCTACCCGCTTGGAAGGGGGATCGAGCACCTCCACCTCTATCCGAAAATGAGGCGGCAGACCGCGGAGCTTCTCCTTCAAGAAGCCCCGCACGAAGAGGCGAAGATCCTTCTCCGAGCGGATCTTGCGAGAACGTTTTTCCCAGGAGACTTCCGACATCGCCAAGGAATCTTAACCCAGCCCTTGAGTTCTTGCCGCGAAAGTAATAATTATTTCGCCAGTTCCCTAAGGAGGTCTCTATGAAACGCGCCATGACGATGGCGGAAAAGATCCTGGCCGCCAAAGCCGAACTCGACGCCGTGGAACCCGGTCAGTTGGTGGATGTCCCCGTAGATCTGGCTCTGGCCAACGACATCACCGCTCCCATTGCCATCAAGATCTTCCGCGAAGCCGGCATCCCCAAGGTGTTCGACCGCCGCCGCGTGGTCCTGGTCATGGATCACTTCACCCCGAACAAAGACATCCAGAGCGCAGAGCAGGTGCGTTTCTGCCGCGAATTTGCCCGCGAACAGGGAATCATCCACTATTACGAGGGGGGAAACTGCGGGATCGAACACGTTCTCCTGCCGGAAAAGGGGCTCGTCGTCCCCGGAGACATCGTCATCGGAGCCGACAGTCACACCTGCACCTACGGAGCCCTCGGGGCCTTTGCCACGGGTGTGGGCTCCACGGATCTCGCCGCCACCTGGATCACCGGACGAACCTGGTTCCGCGTGCCGGAGAGCATCAAGTTCGTCTACGAGGGCCGACTCCGGCCCTGGGTCACCGGCAAGGATCTCATCCTTTACACCATCGGAGACATCGGGGTAGACGGAGCCCTTTACAAGGCCATGGAATTCACCGGAGAGGCGATCAAGAGGCTCTCCATGGCCGAACGTTTCACCATGGCCAACATGGCCATCGAAGCCGGAGGCAAAGTGGGTCTGATCCAGGCTGACGCCAAAACCTTGCGTTACGTAAGAGACCGGGCCCATCGGGAACCCAAGATCTTCAAGAGCGACCGCAAGGCCCACTATGCGGAGATCAGACGCTACGACTGTGGAAAGATCGAGCCGCAGGTAGCCTTTCCCCATCTGCCGTCCAACACCAAGCCCATCAGCGAAGTGGGACACATAGACGTTGACCAGGTGGTCATCGGCTCGTGCACGAACGGCCGTCTCGAAGACCTAGCCCTGGCCGCCAAGGTCCTCCGGGGCCGAAAGGTGAACCCCAACGTGAGAACCATCATCATCCCCGCCACTCCGGAAGTCTATCAGAAGGCGCTTAAGCGGGGTTACATACGCACCTTTCTCGAATCAGGGGCCATCGTCAGTCCTCCCACCTGCGGCCCTTGCCTGGGGGGTCACATGGGCATCCTGGCCAAGGGTGAAAGGGCCATCGCGACCACCAACCGAAACTTCGTGGGACGCATGGGTCATCCTGAAAGCGAAGTGTACCTTGCCAATCCGGCCGTGGCCGCTGCTTCGGCGGTACTCGGGAGAATCGCTAGTCCAGAAGAGCTCGGGCTGAAGGAGGAAAACTAGCATGGAAAAGATCAGAGGACGCGTTTGGCGCTTCGGAGACAACGTGGACACCGACGTCATCATTCCCGCTCGTTATCTCAACACCTCCGATCCTCAAGAGCTGGCCAAACACTGCATGGAGGATGCCGACCCGGAATTTGCCAAGAAGGTCAAACCCGGAGACGTGATCGTGGCGGGGCGCAACTTCGGTTGTGGTTCCTCGAGAGAACACGCCCCCATTGCCATCAAGGCGGCGGGGATATCCTGCGTGATTGCCGAGAGCTTTGCCCGCATTTTCTATCGAAACGCCTTCAACACCGGCCTCCTCATCCTCGAGGCCCCCGAAGCCGCGCGCGAAATTGAAGCCGGTCACGAGGTGGAAATAGACCCGCAAAAGGGCATCATCAAAGACCTTACCACGGGGAAGACTTACAGGTGCCAGCCCATCCCCTCTTTCATGCAGGAATTGCTCAAGGATGGAGGGTTGATTCCGCACATCAAGAAACGCTTTCAGAGAGCGAAGCTCGAGGACGCGGGGAGCTAAATCCTCACCGGTTTGAGGGTCTTGTTCTCCTTGCACCAATACATGGAAAAGTCCGCGCGCTCGAGGACCTTTTCCAGATTGTCGGAAGCAATGATGTTGGTGAGCCCGATGGAGAAGTACATGGTGCGCCGTCCGTCGGGCAACTTGACCTGAAAGCCCCGCTTGTAGAGCCCGCGGGCAAAGGGCAGGAACTTGTCAATGGTTACCCCCACGACGATGACGCTGAACTCGTCTCCGTGAAGGCGCGCCGTAAAATCCTTGGGCTTGAAGTTGGCCTTGAGGAATTCGGCGAAGGTGATCAGCACCTGATCCCCTACTTTGTGACCGTAGCGGTCATTGATTTGCTTGAACTTGTCGAGGTCGAAGTAGCACAGGAGGTAATCCTCCTCGAAGATGTTGGGCATCACCACTTCATCGAAAAACTTTTTGAGCCCCTGCAGATTCCAGAGGCCGGTCAATTGATCGCGCAGGAAACTCTCTTTGAGGAAGGACAGCTCTTTTTCCAGGTGTTCGACGCGCCGGATGTAGTTCGTGATACGATTGAGGTCCTCGGCCAGACCGAGGTCGCCGGCAATCTCCGGATTGATCTTCCCCAAGAGGTTGTGGAAGATCTCCTTGCCTTCCATCAAGAGATTGAGGATGTAGTTGTCTTTCTTCTTGATCTTGGTGGCGGCGTAGAAGGCATCGGCATACTGCGGCGGTAGAGGAACTTTCTTCTGTTTCTGTATTTCAAGAAACGCTATCCAGGAGGCCAGGAGGGCCTCTCTCTCGGCTTCTAACTTGTTTTCAAAACTCTGCGCTTCGGTGGCTTCGGGAATGATATCTTTTGATTCAGACTCAAACATATCCTTTCCCCCAAAGAATCTAAGTTTTATATCGGAAATTCGGAAAAAACTTTAAGATTTGAGGACGGCGTAAGAGTGAAGCTCGATGCCCAATGCCCTGGCCACAGGCACACACTTGGCGCAGAGGAGAAAGCAAAGCCCCGGATGAGACACGGTGCTCAAGGTCTCGAAATGCCCCATTCCCTTGGCCAGGACCAAGTCGGCCCGGAAGAACAAGCGCCGGAAATCCTCCGGGGCCTCATCGAGATCGAGACCCACCATCTCCACCCCGCTGCTTATCACCGGAACCGGTAGCTCAAGGCCCAGATTCTTTATGTCTTCGAGGGAAAGATCGTTTTGAATGGGCACGGGCTTGACCACGTAAAAGGCCTCAAAACCTTCGGCAGCCAGCCATTCGAGGAGGGGAAGGTCGAAGAAGATCTCCCCGGCGTTGTCCGCCAGGAGGAGGATCAACCGCGCTTGGGGGAGAAGGGCCTTGATCTGCGGACGATGATCCAGGCTCAGTTTTACGCCGTCACGAAAGGCCCGCTCGATCTCTTCCGGAGGACGGAAGAAATCAATGGCGTTTCCCAGAAGGGCAAAGAGGAGGAGATCCTCGAAGGTGGAACGATACTTCTCGCGGAGGAGGGAGGCCATGCGGCGGGCGATCTCGATCTCTTTGGTCTTCAAGGGCTTGTACGGATCCGGGTTCCGGCAAAGCTCCTTGATCCTTCGATGGAGATGGGAAGCGATCACCGGTGGGGGGAGCTCCGGCCGATAAATCTCGTTGAGCCAGGAGAGGGCGAGCTCTTCCTTTTCCCGATCCTCGCCGCAAGCCAAGGTCACGGCCTGTTTGACCAGCCTCTGGAGACACGGAAGACAGTAGGAGGGGATTTGGCGATACCTCACGGCGGCTCCTAAAGTAGCTGATCCCTTGAAGATGTAAAGCGCAAGCCGTCGAGGAAGTGTCTCTTTTGTGGTATAAAGGCCTGGCAAGTCCTTTCTCTGGAGGGAAAAGTGGCGGAAGTCATACCCGTACCCATCGAAGAAGAACTGAAGCGCTCCTATCTCGATTACGCCATGAGCGTCATCGTTGGACGGGCCCTTCCCGACGTGCGCGATGGTCTCAAGCCCGTTCAGCGAAGGATCCTCTACGCCATGTACGAGCTGCGGAACGACTGGAACAAGCCCTACAAAAAGAGCGCGCGCATCGTGGGAGACGTCATCGGTAAATATCATCCCCACGGAGACATGGCGGTCTACGACACTTTGGTGCGCATGGCGCAGGACTTCACCATGCGCTATCCCCTCATAGACGGGCAGGGCAACTTCGGCTCCATAGACGGCGACGCCCCCGCGGCCATGCGTTACACCGAAGTGCGCATGGCCAAGATCGCCCACGAACTGCTGGCCGACATCGAGAAGGAAACCGTTGACTTCATGCCCAACTACGACAACACCCTGCAGGAGCCCGTGGTCCTGCCCTGCCGCATACCCAATCTGCTGATCAACGGCTCCTCAGGCATTGCCGTGGGCATGGCCACCAACATCCCCCCGCACAATCTCGGTGAAGTGATAGACGCGCTGGTGGCCATGATCCGCAATCCGGACATCACCCTCGACGAATTGCTTAAGTACATCAAGGGACCGGATTTTCCCACCGGGGCCTTCATCTACGGCACAGAAGGCATCAAGGAGGCCTACGCCACGGGCAAGGGGCTCATCAAGATGAGGGCCCGCGCCCACATCGAGCGGGAAGGCGGAAAGACGAGCATCGTGATCACGGAGCTGCCCTATCAGGTGAACAAGGCCCGCCTGGTGGAGCGCATCGCCTCTCTCATCCGCGACAAGAAGATCGAAGGCATCGCCGAAGTGCGCGACGAGTCCGACCGGGAGGGCCTGCGCGTGGTCGTGGAACTGAAACGAGAAAAGCAGGATTTTGCCCCGGTGATCCTCAACCAGCTCTACAAACAAACCCCGCTTGAGACCACCTTCGGCATCATCATGCTCGCCCTGGTGAACAATCGCCCGGAACAGCTCAACCTGCGCGAGCTGCTGGGCCACTTCCTGGCCCACAGGCGCACGGTGGTCACCAGACGCACCATCTACGACCTGCGGAAGGCCAGAGAACGGGCCCACATCCTGGAAGGGCTGATGATCGCCCTTTCCCATCTCGACGAGGTCATCGCCCTCATCAAGGCCTCCAAGACCCCGGCGGAGGCCAAAGAGGGTCTCATCAAACGCTTCGGCCTCACTCCGGTTCAGGCCCAGGCCATCCTCGACATGCGCCTCCAGCGCTTGACCGGGCTTGAGCAGGAGAAGATCAAGGCCGAATACGAGGAGCTCAAGCGCCAAATCGCCTGGTTCGAGAAGATCCTCGCGGACGAAAGCGTGCTCATGAAGGTCATCGAGGAAGAGCTCCTGGCCATCAAGAAGGAATACGCCGATGCGCGGCGCACGGAGATCATCGAAAAGACCGAAGAGCTCAGCGTGGAAGACCTGGTGGCCGAGGAGGACATGGTGGTCACCGTGACCCATCGGGGATACATCAAGCGTCTCCCCGTGACCACCTATCGGAGCCAGCGCCGTGGCGGGCGCGGCAAGCGCGGAGTGGAAGCCGGCCAGGAAGACATGGTGACCCAGCTCTACATCGCCTCCACCCACGACCAGTTCCTGTGCTTCACCAATCTCGGCCGTGTCTACTGGCTCAAGGTCTACGACATTCCCCAGGCCGGGCGCACGGCCAAGGGAACTTCCCTGCGGAACCTGCTCCCGCTGGGCAGTGAGGAAAAATTGGCTACCATCCTTCCGGTGCGAGGCTTTGACGAACAGCACTACGTGTTCTTCGTGACCAGGCAAGGGCTGGTCAAAAAGACCCCTCTTTCGGCGTTTTCCAATCCGCGGAGCACGGGCATCGTGGCGGCCACCCTCAAAGAGGGAGACGAACTGGTGGCCGCGGGGCTCACCGACGGCAACAAGGACATCCTCCTGGTGACCAAAAAGGGGCAGGCCATTCGCTTCCCCGAAACCGACGTTCGTCCGATGGGGCGCACCGCCGCGGGCGTGAAAGGCATCGAGCTCGCCGAGGGAGACGAAGTGGTGGGGCTCGAGATCCTCGACCCCGAAGACGATGCCGCCCTGCTCACGGTCACGGAGCTCGGCTACGGCAAGCGGAGCCGCCTCACCGAATACCGGACCCAGAGCCGCGGAGGGAAGGGCATCATGGCCATGCGCCTGAGCGAAAAGACCGGCTCTCTGGTGGGGTGTGCCCGCGTGGTGGACGAAGACGAGATCATGCTCGTCTCCTCGGCCGGGAAGATCATCCGCCTGCGGGTAAGGGACATCCCGGTCCAAGGGAGGGCCACGCAGGGAGTGCGCCTCTTCATGCTCTCTCCGGGGGAAAAGATCGTCTCTCTCGCCAAGCTGGCAGAGAAAGACTAAAACCCCGGTAGCGGAGGTTTTCATCAGCCGGCTTAATCGGCGCGCGCCCCCGCGGCTAAAAGCTAAACCTCTTCAAGAGGGTCAGGCGGAGCCAAACACGGTTGTCGCGGTATTCGTAGACGGAAAGGTTCGCTTCTCTTTCGAGATGCAGGAAACCAAAACTCAGCTCCAGGTAACGGGTCAGTTTCCGGGAGAGATAAACATTGGTGTTCCAGGTGCGCTCGATGACGTCGTTTACCGATTGAATGAAGTGGTCGCGGCGGTGGAAGAAACGCAAGGTAAACCACCACTTGGAGCCCAGAAAACCCTTCAGTTTCCCGCCCACGACAGAATAGCGCGAAAAGCCGAGGTCTTCCCCGTCGAAATAGATTTCGTCATAACCGGTGCTGGCCTCGAAGAATATTCGATAGCGGCCTGTTTCCCGAAAGAAGTTCAGGTAAGCGCTTAGCCCCTTCACGTTGTCTTCGTCTTCTACGCTCTGCTTGAAGGCTCCCACGCCCACGGAAAGGCCGGTTCTCTTGGCTATCTGGGCCACTATGCCGGTGCCCAGGTCATAGAGGCGATAGTCCGGTCTTTCGCCCAAAAAATGCATGTCGGAGAAGCCGAACCTGACCTGCCATTCGAGCCAGGGATTGAGACGATGCTTGAGCGTGGCGGCGGTGATGAGTTCCCGGAAGTCGTCGAAATAATCAAACTGGGCCAGGTTTTCGCCGATCTCTAAATGGATGCCCCAGGGCTCCGAAAACCAATAGATCAATTCGAGATAGGGATAATTGCTGTAGGTGTTTTCGTCGTAAGGCTTCTGCTTTTTGAAGATGAAGTTGTAGTAACTAAAACGCAAAATGTTTTCTTTTCCGATGTGTCGCTCCAGATGTACACGTGCTTGATGATAGTCATATTTGAGATGAGCATAGTTGATGTTGCCGATAAGCGACTCTATGCGCGCAGGGTCTTCAGAATGCATGTAGTCATCTTTGAACGACAAACGCCAGCGAGACCAGACTTTTTGTCCGCGCAAATAAAGATAGTGCCGGTTTGAATTTTGCGCAGATTGATGTGTATAAGTGACGCGCTGATATTCGTAATCTAGATTCAAATAATCAACATTATTGCCGAGAAAAAACCAAAGGCCTGGCGAAACATAGCGCACCAGGTCAGATATTTCCTCAGACGAGGTAAAATAGATGTTGTCATCGTATTCCAAGCGAAATCCGAGACGCGGAGTAAAATAGATCCCGGCTGAAACGACGGATTCCAAGAAAAAAAAGATCAACAATATCAAGAGGATTCGGCGCATGCTTGTATCCCCATAAGCGGCTATTAGATTAAGTTCTCTTATGGAAAAAAAAGAAATTAGTCAAATCAGAATCCCACGCCATCTTCTTTTTCTTTCTAGATTTTCTCTAAGTCTAGAGGCTTACAAAGGTCCTATTCTTTTTTATGTGCTTTCATTTCTAGCCTTGCTGGGCTGGCTGTTCTTTCCTACTTCTCTCTCCCACAAGATCGATTTTTGGGCCTACGATTCCTGGCTCAAGTTCCTGCCTCCTCTGAAGGACCCGCGCGTAGTGATCCTGAGCATTGACGAAGAGACCCTCAAAACAATAGGTCCTTGGCCCTGGCCGAGGAAGGTCCACGCCCGCGTCGTGGAAAGACTTAAGGCCGCCGGGGCCAAGGCCGTGGTCTTCGACATCGTATTCTCACCGCCGCGCGAGGAGGACCGCATATTCGCGCAGTCGTTTCAGGGCGTAAGGGTGGTGCTTGCGGCTTACGCCGAAGAAGTCCTGGGAAGATCCCTCACCGAGCGGGGCATCCGCGTCTCTCGTCTCGTGCTTCCGGCACCAATTTTGCAAAAATATGCCTTTGCCATGGGTCACGTAGCCTTAATCTTCGATCAGGACGGCATCGTGAGGCGGGTCCCCGCCTTTCTGGCCGACGAGCGACTATCGCTCCCGGCCCTCGGGCTTGCCGGGGCCCTGGCTTATCACGGGGAAAAGCTCTCACGGGTCTCATTCTTCCCCAAAGGGCTTGAGGAACACGGTTTCCGCATCCCCTTCAACCCCGACGGGAGCTTCTTCATTCGCTACTACGGACCTCGCGGGACCTTTCCCACCCTGCGCCTGCGTGACCTCCTGGAAGGAAAGATCCCCGGCGAGATCTTTGAAGGGCGTCTGGCCATCATCGGCGTCACCGCCGTGGGCATCTCTGACGAATGGCCCACACCTTACATTGACCAGGGATCCCTGCCCGGTGTGGAGATCCACGCAAGCATCGTTCAATCCCTCCTGGATCATCAGGTTCCTCGCGCGTTCTCCCGCCAGGGCCAGATCCTGGGGGCCTGGATGATCCTTACGATCACCTTTTCCCTCCTCCTCTACCGGCCCTCTTTCATCCTCCTGAGCCTCGGTTTCCCGGTGATCCTCTGGGCTCTCGGAATGCTTGTCTTTCGAAAGTTCTTCCTCTTCGTGACCTTCTCCCCCTACATAGGGGCCTGGTGCCTGGGCCTTATCTCCGGCTGGGGGACAGAACTCTACCGGCAGCACTTTCGCACGCAGAGGGAAGAGCGGTTTCGGCGTCTCTGGCAGGAAGTTCTGGCCAACCTTTCCCTTGAAAAGGCCGCTTCTTATTTTTCCGAGAAGTACGAGGCCCGCAGGGTCGTCCTCTTCCTAGCCAACGAAGAGGTCCGCGAGATACACGAATGGCCGAGGAGGGGAGGCCTCATCCGGCCGGGAGAAAAGACCTCTCTCGCCCGGGAATTTTTCCGGGATCTGGAAAAGAAAGGCGGGCTCTTTCTGGAAGTTCCCGTGGAGGGGGACGAAAAGCTCTGCCTCTGGATAGAGGGCCAAGGCCCCTTGCCCAGGGAAACCATCGCCCAGGAGCTTCAACTCCTGGCCCTGCTCCTCAGACAGCGCCGCCTGATAGGGAAGCTCCAAAAGAGCGAAGAAGAGTTCATCTCGAGCTATCTCCGGCTCCTTGAGGAACGTTATCCCGAACTTTACGAGCATTCCTTGAGAGTGGCCGAAATAACGGAACAAATCGCCGAAAGGCTGCGTTTGCCTCCGGAAGAAAAGAAGGCCCTGCGCTACGCCGCGCTTCTCCACGACCTCGGGTTGATAGAGATTCCCGACGAGGAGCCCTGGCGCGCCCTTCATCCGCTTCTGGCGGCGGACATCCTGGGAGGTGTCTCCTTTTTGCGAAAGAGTGTCGTCTACATACGACACCACCACGAAAGGTACGACGGCCAAGGGTATCCCGACGGACTTCGCGGAGAGGAGATCCCTTTCGGGGCGAGAATCTTGGCCGTAGCCGAAGGCTTCGTGGAGGCCTGGGAACGATGGGAAAAGGAAGCCGAGGACCTGGCGGACCTCGAAAACCGCATCCTTCAGTATCTGCAAAAGGAAGCGGGAAAACGTTTCGATCCGCATTTGGTGCAAATCCTCGTTCAAGGAGGGAGTCGCCTTGAAGAGACATAAAGTTTTGGCCGTTTTTGCGTTCATCATATTGTTTCTCTGGATTTCTCCGGCTCTGGCGTTGAAGGTCACAATAGCCCGCCTGAAGGGCTCCGTGCTCGTACATCTTCCCGACCAGGACCGATGGATTCCTGCTCGATGCTGGATGGATCTCCCCGAAGGGGCGGAGATACGCACGCTTGAGGACTCCTTTGCCGATCTCCTCTTCGCCAAGAAGGCCCTGGTGAGGATCAAAGAGAACAGCCAGGTGAGGCTCGAAGAGCTCGAAGACGAAGTCCGCAAGATCTTTAAGGGCCGCGCGAGCGCCCGGGGAACCCTCATCCGGTTGCGGACGGGGTGTGTCTATTTGTTGGTGAGACCGGATTATCCCGAAAAACCCTTTGTCGTGGAGACCCCCATCGGGATGGCCGGAGTAACCGGAACGCGGTTCGTCGTCCATCTGGTGAACGAAGAGGAAATGCTCGTGGCCGTGTGGAAAGGCGAGGTCAAGGTCTGGGATCCGTGGCGGCATCGCCTGATACCCGTACGCACGGGGAAGTATTGCCTCCTCGCCCGCACCAGGGCCCCGGAGCTCAAGCCCATTTCTCCGGAGGTGAAAGAGAGCTACAAAGAGGTGGAAAAGCTCCTTCTGCCGGAAGACATCAACTGGAAACTCCGTTCTCCGGGCAGCCGGTATGAAGGCACCTTCACCAGGGGGTTCGCTCCGGACAGGGATCTCGAAGAGAAGGAAGCGCCCTCTTTCTGGGAATTTCGCGTGAGCAAGCCGACGACCGGCACCAAAACGCCCACGTCTGGTACCAGGATGCCAACGACCACCTCCACCCCGGATCCTTCGCCCTCTACCACATCGACATCTGCTCCTTCGGCACCCATGACCCCGGCGGCTCCGTCTTCACCTTCCATGACTTACGGACCCTCTGTTCCCCAACCCCGGACCATGCCTGAAAGATCCACCATGCCGTCTGATTCCACGATGATGGAAAGGACCCCGCAGACCGAAAGGCTACCCGTGCACGAATCTCCCTCGACCATGATGACGGAACCCTCGATGCACGAACCCACGATGCACGAACTTCCCTTGCAAGAAACTCCTCATCTTCCCGAGAACATGGATTCAATGCATGAACCTCCTTCACGAGAGGTACCTGCTCTTCCAGATACGATGGACCGCCGCATCGAAAGGGAACCCATTCCTGATTCTCCAATGATGGAAGAAAGATCTAAAAGCGCCCCAAGGCCCTTAGACTCCCATCCTCGTACAAGAAAATGAAGCTCAAGATCCTTTGGATCATCGGCTCTTTGCTCCTCTCCCTGGGGGGAGCTCTCTTTTTGTGGAACCATCTCGTACAGATGGAAATCCGCCGTGATTTGGCGAGCCTCGAAGCCCTGGTCCAGCTCCTTGATCTCTCTCAACCGCTTTCCAACGACCACCTCCTGCTCTGCCTCTTCGAGGGAGAGAAACCCTCTCCCTGCCCCTGGACAACTCCCACCCTCGAACATGACCTTAAATTGGTACAGGAAACGAAAACCACTGTCGTCAATTTGCGACAAGCTTATCTCCTGAAGCCACACCGGGGGAAGATTGTCCTCATCAAACTACTCGATCGCCGGACTTTTCCATACTGGATCCCGGGGATCCTGGTCCTCGACGGTGTGGCATGCTTATTGCTTTTATTTGTTTACGCACGACGACACAGAGAAAAAGATCTCTGCTGTGAATGGCTTGCCCGCTGGACGGGAAAAGAAGAAAGAGGTGAGTCTCTCGTAGAGGCCGCCGAAGAAAAAGAACGGGAACTTAGGCGATTGCTAGTCCAGAAAGAAAACGCAATCTACGAATTGGAAAAGGAAATCGTGGAATTAAGACAAAGGCTGAGGAAGATGCAGGAAGATTTAGCCATGGCCCAACAAGCTCTCTTACATACCGGAAGTCTTACGGCACTGGGTGAGTTCGCCGCCGCCATCTCTCACGAGCTCAACAATCCTCTGGGGATCATCCTCGGGTTCACGCAACACATACTGGAGGAACTGAGCCCGGATCATCCCCATTATCCCAAACTCAAGCGCATTGAGACCGAGCTCGAACGGTGTCGGCGGATCATACATGACCTCCTGGCCTTTGCCCGTCCGGCCAAGCCGAATCCAAGAGAGATCGATCCCAACGAATTCATCGAAGAACTGGTACGGTTCGCCCTCTACGAAAAACCCGGGGGGATAGAGGTAGAATGTTATCTGGAAGAGGGCTTGCCGAAAATCTTTGTCGATCCGGAACAGCTGGAGCAGGTGCTCCTGAACCTCATCAAGAACGCCATCGAAGCCATGGGTGAGCAAGGCAAACTCACCATCACCACGCGGCTGGGGAGACTCACCCGCCGCGATTGCTTCGAGCTGGCCCTGCCGAGCACTCAACCCGGGGCTCTCGACCTGATTAAGACCCCTGAGGAGTCCATGCGTTTGCCCGAGATGGAGACCAAATATCAACCCGGAGACCCGGCGGTGATCATCGAGGTCTCCGACACGGGGCCGGGGATCCCGGAAGAGCTGATATCAAAGATCTTCAACCCGTTCTTCACCACCAAGAAAGGAGGAACCGGTCTCGGCCTATCCATCAGCTGGAAACTCGTTCGTCGCAACGGCGGGCTTTTGAGATGCAAGAGCGCTCCCGGTAAGGGAGCTACATTTCAGATCATTCTTCCGGTAAAGAAGCAAGAAGGAGAGTCACCATGGAAGACAAACTAAAAGTCTTGGTCATAGACGACGAGGAGGGGTTCTGTGAACTCTTCGAGAGCCTCCTTACGAAGGAGGGGTTTGAGGTCATCACGACCACGGACCCCCAGCGCGGCATGGAGCTGATTCAGGAGGAAAACATTGACATCGTCTTTCTCGACCTGCGCATGCCCGACGTGGACGGCCTCACCCTCCTCAAATCCATCAAGCAGCACGACGAAAACATCGTCGTCATCATGGTTTCGGCCTACGGCACCATCGAGACCGCCG
>Ga0256835_1000520_pt1 | contig 28341 bp, 27 predicted proteins | sample PIR30metaG_FD_185972 | JGI IMG/M metagenome (GOLD analysis project Ga0256835, IMG submission 185972) | Hydrothermal vent microbial communities from East Pacific Rise, Pacific Ocean - PIR-30 | ecosystem: Environmental > Aquatic > Marine > Hydrothermal vents | place: Pacific Ocean: East Pacific...
GAGATAGGGGTATTCGCCTCCGATTCCCCCCACAGGCCCAATCCCATAGGCCTCCACGTGGTGAGGTTGGAGGGGATTGAGGGTAACAGGCTCTTGGTCTCGGGGCTGGACGCCTTCGACGGAACGCCGGTACTCGACATAAAACCCTACACAATCTCCAGGCTGGTGGAGAGGCCCAGCTATCCGGAGTGGTACGAGGAGCTGAGGAGGAGAACTGGCAGGGAAGTGTAGGTGCGGCTCAACACCGTCACCTGAACCTGAAGAGCCTTCCCAGATACTCGATGACCTCCTCCTCGCTCATCTACAGGTAGTCCCCCGGGTTCCTCCCCCTGGGATGGGGCCTCACGGTCGAGTACCTGAGGCAGGTCCTCCTCAGCACGTCGAATATCTCGTGGGGACCGAGCAACCTCTCCAGAACCTCCAGATCCTCCATGAGGGGCAGAGATCCCCCGAAATCCCTCCTGAACCAGTGGCCGACGGTGTGCCTGTAAGAGGGGGAGAAGGCGTCCACCACGTCCCTCACTCTCAGCCCCTTCTCCCTCCTCAGGACGTTCAGGTAGGAGGCTGCGATCGGCTGATCCACCTTGAAGAGCCTCCCCCTGACGAAGTAGTCGCCTATGACGAGCTTCCTGGCCCCAGGAGATGCCCCCCAGTTGATCCTCTCCAGTCCGGAGAACTTGCTGTTCGCGGAGCCGTTCGCCCCCCTGACCAGCCTGACCGAAGACGTTGGAGGGGTCACCTCAACCTCGAGCTCGGGCAGCGTGTCCACGCTCGTCCATAGTTGGGAGCCGCAGTTGGGACACCTGCCGTTGAGGGGATCGAACTCCAAGGGTGCGCCGCACAGGGGACACCTCAGCTCAACCCTGACCTCGGATCTGGGGTGCAGGACGAACTCCCTCGTGAGGGACCCGTCCGACCACTCGACCTCAACCTCCCTGACGAAACCGTCCTCGTACCTGCTTAACACCTTCACAACGGTCCCCCTTCTCCTGACCTTGGATACCGAATCCCTGACCTCCATTCCGGTGGGATCCGCCCTGTAACTCTCCCTGGTCTTGGGAGGGGCTCTGAGGGCATCCAGGTTGAACCTGTAGCTGACCTTCTTGGTGTCCCTAGCCATCACGAAGATGGGAAACCACTTCCCGTCTTGGGAGACGATCACCATGTTCCTGAGGACGTACCCATACCTCAACATCGCAGATGGAAGGCAGAGATCCTCCAACCCCCACTCCCTCACCCCTAGGAGGAAGAGGGCATCCTCCCTGTGGCTCGACAGGAAATCATCGGTGGTCATGCCCCTGAGTACGGAGGCGAACTCGGAGCTGTTGGAGGCCACGTGAATCTCCCCTCTAGGATCGCTCCTCAGCACCGTGGGGTCCACAGTCGGGAGGTCCACGTGTCCAGCGGGCTCCCATCGATAACTCTCCGCATCAACTCGCACCTCCTCGAAGTCCCTCACCCTATGCCTGATGATCTCGACGAACTCCTCGCCCCTTTCTATCATGATCCACCTGGCCCCGGCGTCCATCCCCTCTAGAACGGCGGCCACGGTCCCAGTACCGGCGAAGGGATCTAAGACAACGTCACCTTCCTTCAGCCTCACCCTCCCGATCAGCTCCCTCACCAATCCTTCAGGGAAGACGGCTGTGTGCTTCCAAGGCGTCTGCTCCAGCCTGACCTTGATCACCGAGCTTCCGCCCCTATACGCGCTGTTCTCAGACTTGGTGAGCACGAGCACGGGTTCGTAGGTGTTCGTGAACCTGTCCCTAGCTGGGGACGGCATGTGGTTGATCTTGTACCAGATGATGATGTCTTCGAGGTGCCATCCCCTCCTCACCATCTCCCTCGCTAACCTGTAGGGTATCTGGAGGAGGTGAGATTTGCCGTACTTCGGGAGGTACTTGTCCCCCACGTTGAGGAAGAACACCCCGTCAGGGGTCAGCTTCTCCCTCAGCAGATCGAATATCGCAGCTAACCTCCCTATGTAATCTTCAGGAGTCCTCTCCTGACCTATCTGTCCCTCAAAACCGTAGTCCCGCTGTTTCCAGTATGGCGGCGACGTCACGGCCAGCCTCACGGATTCCGAGGGGATCCTCTTCAGGGCAGCGTACACATCCCCGTGGAGCAGGAGGTTTTTCACATCGGAGAGTCGAGGGTCATCCCTAAAAGCGTGATTCGGCTCCCGTCGCAGGTCGGGGTAACGGTAATTAGCTCCACCCTCGCCAGACCCCGATGGACTACGTAGCTGTGGGTCACATCACCTTGGACGAGCTGGATGGACTCGTTCGACTGGGTGGGGGCGTCTCCTACGGATCGGCCTTCGCCGCCGGCCTGGGACTTGCAGCCAAGGTGGTGTCTAGGGTCGGCGCCGACCTCACCGAAGAGCTGCTTCGCCCCCTCATGGAGGCGGGGGTGGACCTAAGTGGCGTGAGGAGGACATGCGAGAGGACGACGAGGTTCGTCATTAGGCTGAGGGGAAGCAGCGAGGTCTCGGGACTCGCGCACAGGTGCGACTCTATCTCCCCCTCTGATCTGGAGGGCGTCAAGGCGGGAGTGATCCATCTGGCTCCGGTAGCGCGGGAGGTGAGCAGGGAGGTGGCGGAGGTGGCAATAGATTCGGGATCCCTGGTGCTGCTGGACCTGCAGGGCGTGGTAAGGACGTTCGACGACGGATTGGGGTTCGATGGCAGGTTAGCTGGGGAGTTCGAGGGCCTCGACCTGGTGGTGCACGCTAACCTCGAAGAGGCGAGGGCCATCACCGGGGAGGACAACCCGATGAACGCGGCGGAGCGCCTCTCCTCGATGTTCTGGACATCCTCAGTCACCTTGGGGAGGGAAGGTGCGGTGATATCCTCGCCGGAGGGGTTCGTGATGGCCAAGGCGCCGGAGGTAGAGTCCTTGGATGATGTCGGTGCTGGGGACGTCTTCACCGCCGCGCTGGGGATAGCGCTGTGGAGGGGTTACTCCTTGGAGGACGCGGCCAGGTTCTCGGTGGCAGCAGCTGCCGCCTCGACCAAGAGGAGGGGGCCTGTTCCGGTGCCTCAGGAGGAGGTGGAGTCGCTCATGCCCGGGGTCGAGGTATCTTGGCTGTAAGTTAGTAAACTTTAAAGTAGTATACTTTAGAGTATAGTTGTGAGGTTCGTAGACAGGGAGGAGGAGCTGGAGTTCCTTGAGAGGGCCTACAGGTCCCCGGCTCCTCAGTTGTTGATCATCTACGGTAGGAGGAGAATTGGAAAGACGGAGCTGATCCTGAGATTCCTGAGGAACAAGCCCCACATCTACTATTTGGCGGACTTGGAGTCGGGGACCTCTCAGCTGAGGAGGTTCAAGAGGTCAGCCGAGCTCCTGCTGCGGGACGAGACCTTCAGGAGAGCCGAGTTCGGGGACTGGGAGGACCTGTTCGTCGCCCTCTTGGACAGGTGGGAGGGTAAGGAAAGGCTAGTGATAGCCATGGACGAGTTCCCGAACTTGGTGAGGGTGAATCCCGCGTTTCCCTCCATACTCCAGAGGGTGTGGGACCTCTACCTCTCTAAGGCCGATGTGATGCTCATCCTCACAGGCTCTTCCGTCTCAGTGATGGAGGACGAAGCTCTCAGCTCCAGGTCACCTCTCTACGGCAGGAGAACGGGTCAGTGGAAGCTGAGACCCATCAGCCCGGAGTACCTGGGGGAGTTCCTCCCCTACAAGGGGGAGGACCTAGCAAGGACCTACGGAGTGACCGGCGGGGTTCCCTACTACCTCAACCTGTTCGACCCCCGCCTCCCCTTCTGGGATAACGTGGAGAGGCTGGCCCTGAGCAAAGGGGGATTCCTGTATGAGGAAGCCGAATTCCTGCTCAGAGAGGAACTGAGAGATCCCTCTAACTACAAGAGCATCTTGGAAGCTTTAGCGAGAGGTGCGACTAGATTAGGAGAGGTGTGCAGCCTGACGGGGCTGGACAGGGGGCTGGTATCCAAGTACCTCAGCGTCTTAGAGAGGCTGGATATCGTGACGGGAGAGAGACCCTACGGATCCGGTCCCAGGAGCAGAAGGAAGAGGTACAGGATAAGGGATCCCTACATGAGATTCTACTTCAGGTACATCCAGCCCAACAAGTGGATGATCGAATCCGGCCTTGGAAGCGAGCTGAGGATGGAGATCGAGGCCGATTACGACAACTTCATGGGACCTACAGTGGAGGAGATATGCAGGGAAGTGCTTCCCCGCCACTTCGGCGCTAGGAGGGTTGGGAAGTGGTGGAGCGGCGAGGGAGATCTGGATCTGGTTATGGAGGGCGCGAACACCGTGGTGGTCGAGTGCAAGTGGGGGACGGCTAGGGTGGAGAATGAAGAGAGGAGGATGAGGAGACTAGCTTCACTAGCAGGAATTGGAGCCGATCTTTACGTGATAGTGGCCAGGAGATTCGAGGGAAGGCCCAACAGGGACGTGATGCTCCTCCCATTGGGAGAGCTGCTGCGACCTCCTAAACTTTAAGAAGTTTAACTTTTTTAGATATAACGAAGGTGATGGGGACGGGGCTCTCCGACGAGGAGAAGGAGGAGATCAGGAGGAAGGTCATAGAGGCCCTTAAAACGGTTTACGACCCTGAGATACCGGTTAACGTCTACGATCTCGGGTTGGTCTACGGGATAGAGGTTGACGATGAGGGGAATGTGACTGTGGACATGACCCTCACCTCCCCTGGATGTCCCGTTGCTGAGATGGTCCTTAACATGGCAGAGGCGGCGATCATGGAGAGGCTGCCGGGAAAGAGGGTGAAGGTGAACTTGGTATGGGAGCCCTTCTGGACGCCCGATAAGGTCACCGAGGAAGGCAGGAAGAAGCTCCAGGAGATTTACGGTTACGACTTCGTCGGGGAGTGGTTGAAGAGGCAGAGGGGTGGTCAGGTTGGATAAGGAGTATGTGGCGTACGTGATGAGCAGGCTGGGCTGCGTTCACCCCTTCAGGATCTCTAGGATACTTCTACTGGCTGACTGGCTTTCGATGGAGAGGAGGGGCAGGAGGCTCACCAACCTAACCTACGTGAAGGAGGAGTTCGGTTTCTACGTGGAAGAGCTCACGGGCATAATAGAGGAGCTGCAGGAGGAGGGGTGCGTGGTCAAGAGGGAGGAGAGGAAGTGCCTGGAGTACACGTGCAGCGAACCGGAGATACCGGAGGAGGACAGGGAGATCCTCGAGGAGGTCATATCGGAGGTCAGGGACTTGGATGACAGGGAGCTCAACAGGCGGGTTCTCTCCGATCCGAGGTACAGGGAGGGATCCCCATGATAATCTCCGTCTCGGGCGGGAAGGGAGGTACCGGGAAGTCCACGGTCGCCGTGAACCTAGCCATACTGCTCGCGGAGAGGAGGAAGCTAGTGATGGCCGACTTGGATGTGGAGGACCCCAACGATCACATCCTGCTGGGAGTGAGCTTGGAGGAGGAGAGGCCGGTGAACATAATGCTCCCCTTCATAAAGTACGATGACTGCATAAAGTGCGGTGAGTGCGGACGAGTCTGCGACACCGGGGCCATGCTGATAAGCCCCGACGGCCTCCCCTACGTCATTCCAAGGCTGTGCAGCGGATGCAGGGCCTGCTACTTCGTCTGCCCCACGAAGGCGATAGTTGAGGGCGAGAGGACCATCGGGTACACCTACCACACGGTGGTGGAGAAGGGGAGCAGGTTCGACTTGGTGACGGGGATGCTGAGGGAGGGCGAGGAGCACACACCCCCAGCCGTTCTGGCAGCGAGGGAGAGGGCTCTCTCCTTACCTGCTGACCTCTACCTGGTGGATACCTCGGCCGGCACGAGCAACTCCGTGGCCACGGCCATGGACGGCTCCCGCCTGGTCATAGCGGTCACGGAGCCCACCCCCCTTGGACTGCACGATTTGGAGCTGATCCTCAGGCTGACCCAGAAGATGGGTATAGAGACGTGGGTCGTGATGAACAGGTCCGGCCTGGGATCCGAGGATAGGCATGAGGAGGTGGTGAGGAGTTACGGCTCCGAGATAGTGGCCAGAATACCGTACTCCAGGAGGATAGTTGAGTCCTATGTGAGAGGGGAGCCCATCGTCCTCCTTGACCCTGACTCGGAGGAGGCTCAGGTGTTCAGGGAGCTTGCGTCCATGGTTGAGGGGGTGATCTGATCCGATGTTGGAGATGGCGATAGCGAGCGGGAAGGGTGGAGTGGGTAAATCCACCGTGTCAGCCACGATAGCGATCACGCTGGCGAAGAGGAGGAAGGTAATAGCGGTGGATGCCGACGCTGACGCCCCGAACATGCACCTCATACTCGGCCTAGGCGAGGAGTGGGAGTGGGAGCAGCCCTACAGCGAGTCCATGGTAGCGAGGATAGTGACGGAGAAGTGCATAAGGTGCGGCGAGTGCAGGGCGGTCTGTCCCTATAAGGCCATATACGTGGACGAGGAGGGCAACTACGTGGTGAACCCCGTAATTTGTGAGGGATGCGAGACCTGCTCCCTCGTCTGCCCCGTAAAGGGAGCCATAGTCAGGGAGAAGACGCTCTCCGGAATGCTGAGGATGACCCGAACGAAGTACGGGTTCCCCCTCATATCGGCGAGGCTGGAGCCCGGGAGGCCCAACTCGGGCAAGCTCGTCACAGAAGAGAAGACCAAGGCCAAGGAGATGACCGACGACGATACGGTAATAGTGGTGGACTCCGCAGCTGGCATCGGATGTCAGGTGGTCTCCAGCCTGGCTGGGGCCAACATGGCCATTCTGGTGGTAGAACCCACTCCGGCGAGCTTCAACGCCCTGAAGAGGGTTCACAGGCTCACGAAGCACTTCATGCAACCTGCAGCTGTGGTGATAAACAAGTGGGACATGAACCCCGACCTGGCGGGGGAGATAGAGGCCTACGCGAGGGAGAACAATCTGGACCTCCTGGGTAAGATACCCTTCGACGACAGCATACCCAAGAGCATGGCCATGATGGTCCCGGTCACGGAGGCCTTCCCCGACAGCCCCGCTTCAAAGGCCCTGCTCGACGTTGCTAGGAGGGTAGAGGCCATCCTGGACGAGTGGACCTCCTGGTTCATGAGGTTCAGGCCCAAGAAGCCCGAGCCCTACAGGCCCATCATTATAAAGCCCGAGGGCTTCTGATGGGAGGTGATGTGATGAGAGTAGCGTTTGCGACCGAGGAGAACAACGGTTTGGATTCCGTGGTGAGTAGCAGGTTCGGTAGGGCCCGCTACTTCGTCATAGTGGATTACGAGGGAGGAGAGGTGAAGGGCTACAGGGTGGAGGCGAATCCCGGATCGGAGGCGCGGAGCGGTGCAGGCATCAAGGCCGTGCAGAAGCTGATAAATGAGAGGGTGAACGTGGCGGTGGCTGGATCCTTCGGTCCCAATGCGATGACCGCGCTGGAGGAGATGGGGATAAAGCACGTGGAGATGAGCGGTATAACCGTAAAGGAGGCCCTCAACAGGTTGAAGGACCAGCTCTGAAAGTTTTTCTCCTCTTCCCTCCCCTCACCTTATGCTGTTGAGGGACAGGGTAGCCCTCATAACCGGTGGCACATCCGGGATAGGTCTCTCGACCGCCGAGCTCTTCCTCAAGGAGGGCGCCAGAGTGGCGATCATGGGAAGGAGCGAGGAGAAGGGAAAAGCGGCCTTAGAGAGGCTCGAGAAGCTGGGAGAAGTCACCTTCCATAAAGGAGATGTGTCTAAGGAGGAGGACGCCGAGAGGGTCGTTAAGGAAGTCGTATCCAGGTACGGCAGGATAGACATACTGGTAAACGCGGCAGGGGTATTCACAGGAGCTCCGTTAAGTGAAATGAGCGTGGAGGACTGGGACAGGACCATAGCCGTGAACCTGAGGGGGACCTTCCTCATGACCAAGTTCTCGCTGCCCTACATGGGAGAAGCCATAGTGAACGTCAGCTCCACCGCAGGGGTCAGTCCCTACCCTAATGGGACCGCCTACTGCTCCGCGAAGGCCGCGGTCATAGCCTTCTCCAAAGCCTTGGCCCTCGAACTCGCTGGTAAGGGGATAAGGGTTAATGTGGTCGCTCCCGGCCTGACGGACACGCCCATGCTGAGGGGGATCGCCGGAAGCGAGGAGAGGATGAGAGAATTCGCCTCCCTGGTCCCCATAGGGAGGATAGCCACACCAGAGGAGGTGGCCGAGGCGATCCTCTTCTTGGCCTCCCCTAAGGCCAAGTACGTCACCGGCCAGGTCCTGGTCGTGGACGGGGGCATGACGGCAGGGAGGGTCACTACAGCGGGTTCTAGGAGCGCTGAGCGCTGACCCTATCATTTGCGTTTATCCTGCCCTCCATCAGTCCCAATATGGACGCTACAGCCCTGTACGTGAGGAGCGCGAGAGCTAGGCCCACCACACCCATGGAGGAGCCGAGGACGAGTATAAGGACCATGAACACGGTGAGAGAGAGTGAATTCACCAGCAGAACGGCTTTCGGGTTCTCCTCGCTGTACTTGCCGGCGGACCATATGACGAACATGGCGTCGAAGACTATCGCCAGGGCCGCTATCTGTGCCGCCTCGGAGCTCACAGGATAGAACTTCGGGAACAACCTCTCGATCACGATGGGTATGGCGAAGAAGCCGGCAACGGCCGTTACGGCTGAGAGGCCCAGCCCCATCAGCTCCGCCAGCCTTGTCCTCCTCCCAGATGCCTTCTCAGGCAGGAGGTAGTTACCTAGACTCGAGGGGATCACCATCATCGCGGTGTAGAACTGGAAGGCGAGCTGGTAGTACCCCAGCGTGGCGTCCCCGTAGAGGGCGCCTATTAGCACCTTGTCCAGCCTGACCCCCATGGTGGCCACCGCACCTGTGAGCAGCGACAGGAGGGCGAAACCCAAGTGTCTCCTGACGGCCCGGAAGCCACTCCTGAAATCCCTGATCTCCAAGCAGAGCCAGATGGACAGTGCCAGGTACACGGCGGAGAACCCGTAGAGAACGGCGTCGACCCCCCACACTGGCACCAAGGCGAGCATTAGGGCCAGAACGGAGAGGCGGCTAGCCCCTTGAAGGACGGCGAATCCCCCATACCTCTTCCTCCCCAACCTCTCCTTAAGGGCTAGCACGAAGAGCGAGTTGGACAGGACTATCAGGGGGAGGGATGGATGTAGGAGGGCTAGGGGGAGACCCACCGCCAGCGAGGCGGCTATCACGAGAACGACGGCGGGCGGCACCAGCTCTTCCTCTCCCTTGGGCAGGTAGGTCTGGATGGTCGTGGGTAATCCTAGGCCGGTGAAGCTGGCCACCAAGGCCCCGAGAGAGAGGAAGAAGTTCGCCCTGCCGTACTCGTTGACTGGAAGCAGCTTGGCCAGCACGAGCCAGACGAGAGCTCCCAGAACGACGGCTGCCATGTTACCGACGGTTACCAGCACCAGACCTTCCTGACTCAGCGCGTTTTTGATGAAATCTCTGGGAGAGAGCACCAATTCGAGCACCGCCCTGCCGGACCGAAAATCAGTGGTGGTAGAATTAATAAACGCAAGGATGCATACGAGTGCGTGCCCATCAAAATAAGGGATCTCGTGAGACGGCTGATCCCAATAGCGAGGAGGAGGAAGAGGGAGTTGATAATAGCCCACGGAGATGTGGACGGGGTCATCAGCGCCGTCATAGCTGCCAGGTCCTTGGGACTCGAGGACGCTGAGGTCTACTTCTCGGGACCTAGGTCCATAGACAGGGCCCTCTCAAAGGTGCCTGACGGTGGGGAGAGGCTCGTGATAGTGGATGTGGCCATGAACCCCGACAAGGTGGATGCCGTGGAAAGTGAACTGAGGAGGCTCCGCGACTCCGGCTGGAACGTGCTCTGGATAGATCATCACATCTGGCCCGATGGCGTAGTGGACAGGTTGTCGAGGTACGCGGATGTGAGGGTCAGACCGGCGCCGAGCGCGGCTAGGGTGGTGCTGGAGGAGCTCGGGGGTCGCGATTATGAGAGGGAGCTGGCGAGGATAGCTGACGACGCGGACACCGCCACCTACAGGGACGAGAGGGCGAAGATGTACAACGCGTTGACTAGGGACAGGGAGAAGAGGGCCTACTTGGTCGAGGCCCTCATGGAGGGAAGGCTGGAGGACGAAAAGGTCGTCAGGTGGGCGAGGGAGAAGTTGAGGGATCAGGAGAGGAGGGTGGAGGAGGGGCTGAGGAGGGTGAGAGTGCTGGAGACGGCCAGCGGGAGGAGGTTCGCCCTGATCGATCTGAGGCCGAGGGGCGGACCGGGATCCCTGATCTCCAGGAGGCTCTCGGACGAGGTGGACTTCTCCCTGGTCCTATACTCGTGTAACAAGTTCTCCCTTTACGCGGGAAGGGATAGAAGCGTAGACCTGAGGCCCATCTGCGAGGAGCACGGTGGGGGAGGTCATCCCTACGCGTGCGGGGGCAGGATAGAGATGAACATACTCAAGAGGATCCTTTGCCTCCTTCTGGGCCACAGGTACTTCCCGAGGGAGGTGAGGGACCTCGTGGAGGAGGTGAGGGCGAGACTGTGATCATTATAGGTATTCCGTGCGGGCATGATCGATGTCCATGAGGCCCGAAGGAGTGATCCCTCCCCATGTGACCCCCTTCACCGAGGATGGGTCCCTGGATCTGGAGTCCCTCGACAGGCTGATTGATTTCTGGCTGGACTCTGGAGTTCACGCCCTCGCAACGTGCGCCAGCAACGGTGAGGGACCCCTCCTCTCTAGGGAGGAGAGGGTCCAGGTGATAAGGAGGGTCGTGGACTCCGTCGGTAATCAGGTTCCGGTCATAGCCGGAGTCTCATCGCCCTCAACATCAGGCGTCCTCTCCCAGGTAAGGGACTCGGAGAGGGCCGGTGCCGATGCGATCCTACTCACTCCCCCCTACTACTTCAAGCCTAACGAGAGGGAGCTCAGGGAACACTACTCCCTAGTGGCTAGGGAGTCCGGCCTGCCGATAATCCTCTACAATGTCCCCAAATTCGTCGGGTACAACCTGCCCCTGGGCCTCATCGGTGAACTGGTCCAAGAATTCGACAACATAGTGGGCATAAAGGAATCCAGTGGGCTACTCTGGAGGATCTCCGAGCTCATTCGAGAGGTGGGAGACCGGATATCCGTCCTTGCAGGTACGGGGGACATGCTGCTTCCCACCCTGATGTTGGGAGGGAATGGAGGGATTGTTGGAGTGGCCATATTCGCCCCTGAGCTTGCAGTGAATCTCTACAATTCCTTCAAGGCGGGAGACCTGAGGAAGGCCTCCAAATTGCAACTTGCATTGACCATGCTCAATGAGGTGATAGTGAAGGGAATGAATCAGCTGAGCGCATCTAAGGAGGCCCTGAGGCTCAGAGGGCTACCCTCAGGGTATCCTAGGAGACCTTCCCTTCCACTGACTCGAGAAGAGGTTGAAAGAGTTAGAGCGGCCCTTTCCGACGTGGGACTCCTGCCAAAAGCATGACCCCTTAACCAGCTTCAGGCCTGAAGGGAGGAGGGAGTATCCCTCCTCAGATCGTCGCAAAAAGGAAATTAAGAGGAGAATGGAGGTCTTCTCCTACCAAACTTCAGCAGCAGGAGGATCACTGCAGACAAGCCGATTATGACAGCCCATTCCCACCTGAAAGTTCCTGTCCGGGCTGATACCTTGGTCACCGTCACATACTGCGTTTCGGTTCGGGTGACGGTTCTCGTCTCGGTTACCTCAACGACCCCTCCCGATCCCTCCTTTCCCTCGGACTCCACAACTGGCAATGGTATGCTGACGGTCTCATTTCCAACCATGATCCTCACCAAACCAACTCCTGGTTGAGATGGGATGACCTCGTATGTCACGTTGGCGGGAAGGGACACATCAGTGAGATCAGTCGAGTTGGCCAGGCGGAGCCCATCAGAGACCTTCAATGAAACCGGGATCTTTCCATCCCCCTTCAGATCGAGGGTTATCTTCACGGGACTTCCGACTCTGGCTAACGTCGGGCTTAAAATCACGCTAGCGGATACCCTGCTTCTACTAGCAAGCTGGAAGGATGTGGCTGATTGAGGAGGCGTTATTTCCGGTAAACTGCGACCTATCACGAGGGGGGATGTGCCGACAGCGTTCAGCACCCATGCCTCTCCCCACAGGGTTCCGTGGGCAGCTTGAGTCACCTTGGCCTTGAACCTGATGACCCTATTACCGGTCTCCAATCTCCACATCAGCTCTCTCCCCTTCTTCACCGGTTCTTCCTTCCTACCGTCGATTAGAGAACTCCCCTCAATGTACTTCAATCCATAGGGGAGTTTGTAGGTTAGCCGTCCCCCAACGGGTGACCATCCCTCCAGCAAGATGTAGATCTCCACCTCATCGCCCACTTCGGCACTGGGTGGCGAGAAGTAAGTGTATAGCTTGAACGGGGAGGTACCATATCTCCTAGCTATCTCGACAGGCGATGGAGCTGGAGGAGCCCTGCCGACCGGCTGTACCGGGACCTTCACACCCAAGGAGAAGTTTGAGGAGGTCACACAGTTTTGTCTCCCCTCAGCGGTGTCGCAGGAGGTGACACACCAGTAGTAAGCGCCCTCCTTCAGGTCGAAGGTCCAGTTGACGGAGACATCCTGCCCGCTCAGATCCTTGGTCTCCTGATAGACTACAGAACTTCCCTTGAATACGGTGATCGTGGCGTTCTTGATCCCCGTGTCATCGTGGATTGAGGCGAAGAAGGTCACATCCCCCTCCTCAACTGTGGATCCATCAGCAGGAGAGGCCAGAACTATAACGGGAGGTATGTCATCCAAAATGACGAGATTTGCTCTTATCTTCTCCTCCTTCATGGGGTCATTTGAGGATCTAGCCTCCACGTAGTAGTTGAGAACACTCCTATCTCTCGAGATTAACGGAGTGACCGTCACGACCAGATCCCTCCTCTCACCCGGATTCAGGGTGATCGGATAGCCCGAAGCGGAGGTGACCTCGTTCGTAACATTGCTTGCCCCATCGAAGACGACTGTCCTGACCGTGTTCCCCGGCGTTATCATCCTGACGAGGATGGTGTCTGGCTGGTTACCGTCGTTTTCCACCGTTACCACGTAACTGGTCGTCTCTGACGATTTCTGCGTCTGAGCGGCGTACTGGACTGTCCCTACAGGATCGTAAATATCGTCCCAGAAAGTGGTACCGTTCGGGAAGGTCACTATGAGGTCAGGTTGTGCCACGGGCAGGACCTTGATGTCCAGCACCGCCTCATCGTGGAATATCTCATCAGCGTAGTAAGGATCCGTCGGGTAGTTGGTCTGCCAGTCGAGGTTGCTCGATCCCCTGATGACCACCCAATAGTTGCCCGGGGGCGTCCTTCGGGGCACATCCATCAGGAACACCATTCTCGCGAGGCCGCCATGGGGAGTCAGGTCACCGGTGTCAGGGATCCCGTCACCACCGGAATCGTAATCGGGACTCACGATGTCCCACACACCATCTCCATTTGAGTCTTCCGCCAAGAGGACGTCGTCTCCGTTACTAGCTGATGAATTGAAGGCCCCCGTGGGGTCATTCAGACCCTCGTCCCTGAGGAGCCTTATGCTGAAGGACCCATTATTCTCCATTATCTTCACGTTACCCCTGTCAGTTCCCGGGGCTACATTGATCCAGTTCTGCACGAAACTCACGGTGACATTTGAAAGCGGACTGACGTTGACTGATCCGGAATCAGGGTCTATGAAGCCGCACGGTACCGGCCCTATGTTGAGGGTGAGGAAGGAATCTGCGTGCACCACGTCATCATCGTAGTAGGGATCCGACGGGTGATTGGTCTGCCAATCGTTGTAGGAAGAAGCCCTGAACCTGAAATTGTAATTGTCACCCACGAGCACCTCGTCCCTGGGCAGGTAGATCACGAAGACTATATTCACCGAACCGCCCGAGGCCACATTTCCGGTGTCAGGGATCCCGTCAGAGTTCGTATCTAAGGCTCCATTCACGTAGGTCCAACCGTCGGTGCTATCCCCATTCAGATCATAAGCTATCAGGATGTCATCGGAGAAACTAGCTGGCTCCGAATCGGACAGCCCCAGGGAATCATCTCCGTTCGAATCTAAATATACGGACACATTCCAGCTCCTATCGGATTTCACCGACAGATCATAGATGTCACTCAACGTGCCGGAATTGTGGAAGCTGACCACGTAGTAGTACTTGGTGATGTTCTGTTCACATTTCGGCTGAACCGTTGAGCTGGTCGACGCTGGATTAGATGTGACGTACAGAGGAGGAGGCTCGATGGTCAGGGTCATCGTCAGCGAATCGACTCTGCAGTCGTCGGGCAGGTCGTTGAGGTTCTCATCATCGAAGACGTAGATGGTGGTCGAGAAAGTACCTGTGGGATCCCCTGCCGGCACGCTTATGGTCATTACAACATCGGTGGAATCTCCCGCGGCCAGCGTGAAATCATTGGAGGAGAAGCTCACGTAAGACGGATCCACGCCGCCCGCTGGATCGACCATCAACTTCACATGCTCTGCATCTTGGACACCAACGTTGGTGATTGTTATCGTAACCTGAACTGGTGTGCCCTCAACGACAGTGGCGCTGATGTCCTCCGGAGTTGCGTCTAATCCCTCAACGACGAACTGAAGGCTGTCTGATACGTGGTATCCGTTGTCGTAGTCAGGCGGGTCTCCCGGCCAGGCTATGACCGTCCATGTTCCACCGGACTCATCCAGCACCGAGGGAAGAGTGAAGGTACCTTGGAATATCCCGTCGTTGGCCACATCGTCCGGAGGGACACCGTCATCTCTCAGGGTGATGGTGGTTACCACGTTGTAGGATGAATCCCTGATCTCAGCCCTAAGGTACGATCCATCGCTGCTGTCTAAGTAGAGCCCCACATCCGACCTCACCTTTACGAGTGCCGTGTCACCGCACTTCAGAGGCTGGGTGGGATCGGCCAGATTCGTAACGGAGACCACATCCAAGCCGAAGCCCTCGGGATCGCCCAACTCAGCCGGGAGCCAAGCAAGTACCTTTACATTGTCGACGTAGGCATAGGTGCCGAAAAGCGCGTCGACCGTGTTTCCAGCCTCGAAGTAGACCCTGATCGTCTGGCCAGCATAGGCCGACAGATCGAATGTGAAGCACTTCCAAGGTCTCTCCTTCCAACCAGTTCCTCCGGGCGGCGCGGTCTCCTCCACGAGCGTCTGCAGAACAGCGTTGGATGTACTCCTTATCTGGGCCCTGAACCTATCGAAGTTTGCGTAGTCGTAGGACACCATTCTCCTGCAGAAGGTGAGGGTGGCACCGCTCGGTGGGATCGTGATCTCCTGATATACGTAGCCACCCATGGAATTCCGCGCTGCGCTGGGCCCTGAGCCGGCGTAGTCCCATCCTATCTTGTAAGATTGAGTCCCAGAGTACGCGACACTCCCTCCCAGATGGGGATCGCTTCCGCTCACGACGTAATGAGCGGCAAGCGGGTTCGCGACGCCGCCCCCAACCCAAGGAGTTGGATCCTCAGTACCTGGGGGACTCGACTCGAAATCCCCATCGACGATCAAATTCACGGGAGACGGGTCGGGGAAGGAAGGTGCTGGTTTCACCCCGTTCTCCTCTATATCGAAGTAGATGTAGTAGGTAACCGGTGCAGCGTCCTCTAAGACGAAACTCACGTCTCCACGTGCATTCCCCACATCGTCGGGGTTCCCCATGTAATGCTCATCGTCGAACTTCTGCGAAGCTATTAGATTTCCCGTCGAAGAGACCACTCTCACGGAGTTCGCATCGAATGTTCCCGATACACCTAGATTCGAGAGGAGGGACGCGAAGTCTACAGGGACTTTCACTGAATCTCCAGGAGATCCGTCCGAAATGTGAACAGGTACTCTGTAGTGCCAGTCATAACCACTAGAGACACCGTCTGGATCCCACCAGGAGGGGGAGGCCAGGTCCCCTCTTAGGTGGATCGGTGGGGGGATCGCGAGAGATAGGATAGATATCAGGACCAACGTAAGAACGAACCTTCTTTCATTCATCAGGGAAATCTCCCACATGCATGATAAAAAATTTCCCCGAGCGGGAGAGGTCTTCCGGAGGTATCCAAAATTCAGCTCTTCGACAAATTTTTCAATGGAACGCTATGTTCACGTATGATCGCATCATCTGTGTTACCAGACCTTCACGCCTACGGGCACCTCCTCTCCTACCTCTATCAGGTGCACCCTCCCATCTTCCTCTTCAGCGAGCAGAAGCATTCCCTCGCTTCTAACCCCCATCAACGTTTTCGGTTTCAGATTGAGGACGAAAATCATTTTCTTTCCTTCCAAGTCCTTCGGGTCGTATTGATCACCTATACCGGTTACCACGGTTCTCTTCTCCTTTCCGAACGAAACCTCGAGCCTTATCAGCTTCCTGGACTTGGGAACTTTCTCCGCTCTCTCGATGTAGCCCACTCTCAGATCAAACTTCCAGAACTCCTCCACATCATACGTCTCGCTCTCCATGATTGCATTCCCCCTTCGAACTCCATGTTCGATGCTTGTCCGATAATGCTGCCTAATAACTTACTCAAAAGGCTTGAATGCACCTTCACCCCCATGCGTCTCCGACTTGCTTTTATTGTGACACAACTTAACATGGTAGATGGTCGGTAAAGCCTCGATTTCCCTCATACTAATTGCGCTGACCCTCCCAGCTTCGTGGGCGATCTTCGTTGGGAAAAATGGCTTCTACGAGGGTCTGTCTGTTGTGAGAGTAGGAAATTCGCTGGTCGGCGCTGTCTCGTTTTCCGAACTCGAGGATGATTCCTTGGAGGAAGGGACCCTGCTCCTCACCGTGGACTCCTCGGGTGGGGTTAGCGGCTCCTACAAAATAGACGGAGTGAAGCTGACATCAATGCTCGATAAGGATGGAAAGGTCGCCATCCTCGGATACTTAGCTGAATCCGAGGGGAGAAGGGGGATCCTGCTGACTTGGAATCCCGGTGATGACCGCGTAAGAGGACTGATTATACGAAACTCGTCTGTGACGCATTCCATGGCTGAAGTAGGCGGGGAAACCGTGCTGGTGGGTAGCGTGGAGATCTCCGGTATATGGTCACCCCTTATCCTGAGAATGAGGGGGGGCGAGGTGGAGAAGGCCTTCACTATACCTGGAAGTATAGAGGCCTACGATTCCACTGTGAAGGGAGATTCCATAGCCCTCGCGGGGTTCTCATACTCCCCTCCCGGCATGACCATCATTCTGCTCCGGGGCTCGAGTATCGTCTGGAGTGAGGAAATCCGTTTGAAGGGCGCCAGGCTCGAACCCAACTCGATCTCTTTCGGGTCCAGTTCTGATGAGATAGCTGTCGCCGGGACTGCCTGGATGGGATCCCCCAAGAGATCTGATGGATTCATAGCAATCCTCGATGGGGACGGGACCCTCCTCGACTTCCTCCTAGTGGGAGGTCAGGGCGGGAACCAGTTCTACGAGGTGAAGTGGGATCCCTTTGAGCGTGAGTTCGTCGCGGTAGGGATGGGGGGCTGCTTCATTGAGGGAGGATGCGATGCACTGATGGTTAGAGTAGCTCCCGAGGGCGATCATGTGACGGGTATGAGGCTGGGCACCACAAAAGTGGAGAAAGCCGAATCGATACTTCCTCTCAAGAGCTCTTACATCATAGCGGGAACCTCCGAGGGGGAAGTCACCAGATCTCTTTTCTACGGTATGTTCATGAGGATCTCTAGGGATGGAAAGGGCTGCCTGCCTAAACGCGAGTTCGACCTGGCGGTGAGGCACGAAAAACCCGAATTGGAGGATCTGAAAGTGACCCTAAAGGAGATAAACTTGATCACTGAGGCTGAAAACCTGAAAGTTGAGAGGGCCCGGTCCTTGGAGATATGGAACCCCTGCTCCCTTGATCCCTACTTTCTAAGGGGAATAGCAGTGTTGATCTTCGTCGTCGCTGTGATCTTCGTGGCAATGGCTCTCCTCTCGAAGAAATTCATTACCCAGCGAGAATAACGAAGGTCTCGACTCGGCCCTCGGTAAAGCGCCAGCGCTCAAGGCTAGGAGGCGCGTCCATCTCCCACCTCTTTCATTCCGGTTCCGAGTCATCCAAGCTAGCTCTTCACTTTCAGGACTATCTTGCCGAACATCTCGCTCCTCTCCATCTTCTCGTGGGCGAGTCTGGCGTCCTCGAGCTTGAAGACGCTGTCTATCACGGGCCTCAACTTCCCGCTCTCGATGAACCTGAGCACCTCCATTAACTCAGCCCGACTCCCCATGTAAGAGCCTATTATGGAGATCTGCTTCGCGAACACGTACCTGACATCCACCTCGGCCTTCGGACCCGAGGTAGCTCCAACGCTGATGAGCATCCCTCCCTTCCTCAGCACCTTCAGGTCCCTGGGCCACGTATCCCTTCCCACCGAGTCGATCACCACATCAACACCTCCGGCTATCTCCCTCACCTTGGACACGACATCCTCCCTCTTACGCTGTATCACATGATCGGCTCCTATCTCGTAAGCCCTCTCGATCTTCCAGTCGTCTCCAACGGTCGCTATCACATTCGCGCCTAGCATCTTAGCTATCTGTATAGAGGAGATGCCCACTCCACTCCCAGCCCCCCACACGAGGACCCACTGCCCCTCCTTGACGTCAGCTAGGGTTCTCAGCATGTGCCAGGATGTCAGGAAGACCAAGGGAACTGAGGCAGCCTCCTCGAACGTCAGGTTGGGAGGTTTAGGGATGATGGCCCTCTCCGGGTGCACCGTCAGCTCCGCGTAACCACCATCGACGTGGTAACCGGGCATCGTGTACTCCGAGCACATGCTCTCCCTCCCGCTCAGGCAGTACTCGCAGACGCCGCAGCCGTAGCCGGGAGCCACTATCACCTCGTCTCCTGGATTGAACCTCTCCACACCCACCCCGACCTCCTTCACGACGCCGGAGATGTCGGATCCGAGGATCCGGGGTAGGGTGACGCCGGGAAGGCCCTCCCTCACCCATATGTCCAAGTGGTTCAGCGCCGTCGCCCTGACCTCGACCAAGACGTCTTTAGGCCCCACCTCCGGATCTCTGTAGTCCTCGACGAGGGAAAGGACCTCCGGTCCACCGTGCTCGAAGATGACAACGGCCCTCATAACACATCCCCTCTATTACCCCCGATCACTAAATAGGATACTCCCTTCTCCTAGTCCGCATTTTCGAATCGGGAGGAGCGAGAGTTAGGGACGTCTAAGTTTATATATTCCACTTTACTATAGTAATCGGTAGATATGATGAATTCAAAAGATCTTCTAATGGGGACTGCAGCCCTCGCATCCGTCGTTCTGGTTCTCGTGGTTGCGGGACTGGCTTGGAGCCCATCATACACTCAACCGATTGGAGGAGATAACACGGCTCAGCCGAACGGGTATCCAGCGGGCAGCATGGGAGGTCCTGGGCCCATGGCGGGTCAACCTAGGTCCGGACCGGGGTCGGGCATGGGGCCAGGCATGGGAGGTCCCTGGGGTACTGGAGGCCCCTACACCGGGGCTTACGCGGAAATCTCAATGGACGACGCTGTAGAGACCTATGAGGAATACGTCAGAGGGATGGGATCCAACTTGGAGCTCCTAGAGGTGATGGAATTCCAGCACAACTTCTACGTTGCGGTGAAGGAGAGGGACACCGGAATGGGTGCCTTCGAGCTCCTGCTGTGGAAGGGGACTGGAAGGATAACGCCCGAGCCCGGGCCCAACATGATGTGGAACCTCAAATACGGCATGAGAATGACCAGATCGTACGGTGAATACACTCCATCCATAGACGAGGATAAGGCCAGGGAAACAGCCATCAACTCCCTCAGAAAACTGTTCCCCGGTAGTGAAGTGGAGGTGGAGGAGGCGATACCCTTCTACGGGTATTACACCTTCGATTACAGTGTGGACGGGAGGATGACGGGGATGCTCAGCGTCAACGCCTTCTCGGGTGAGGTCTGGTATCACACGTGGCACGGTTACTTCATCGACATGAGGGAGGTGGGCGAGTGATGTGCTGGGGATGCGGTTCTTGGGCCTGGGGATGGGGGATGGGCTGGTGGGGAGTCACCTGGCTCTTGGGTCCTCTCATATTGATAGGAGCGGTGGCACTGCTGTTCTTCCTCTTGGGAAGGGAGTCCGCGAGAAGGACTCGCTGATTCTCCCTTTTTAGTTAGGACCGGATGATGAGGTGGTAGCCATGGAGGAAGGCCCTCACCACAATCACATGCATCACAACCACAATGGTGGAGGCGCCCGTGAGACCCATTCAGAGCATGCAGCCACGCAAGAGACTAAGAGGGATCATTCCTCCCACCACAAGCACATGATGGAGGATTTCAAGAGGAGGTTCGTGATATCCACCGTTATAACGATCCCGATTTTGATCCTGTCCCCGCTCGTTCAGAACTTCTTGGGGATAAGGCTGGAATTCCCGGGGAGCGATCTCCTCCTATTCGCTCTTTCCCTGTTCGTGTACCTGTACGGTGGCAAGCCCTTCCTCGTGGGGATGAGGGATGAGATCGGGAAGAGATCGCCGGGCATGATGACCCTGATAGCCTTGGCCATATCCGTCGCCTTCTTCTACAGCGCCGCGGTAACCTTCGGGCTGGAGGGTAGGACCTTCTACTGGGAGCTCGCTACCCTGATCGACATCATGCTCCTCGGCCATTACATAGAGATGAGATCTGTGCTGGGAGCTTCGAGGGCGTTGGAGGAGCTGGTCAAGCTCATGCCGACGGAGGCCCACCTGATCCTGAACGGTGAGGTGAAAGACGTTCCCGTGAGCCAGCTCAAGCCGGGAGATGTCGTCCTGGTGAAACCAGGGGAGAAGATTCCCGCTGATGGTGTAGTCGTGGAGGGAGAGACGAGCGTCGACGAGTCGATGCTGACCGGCGAGTCGAATCCCATCTACAAGGGCCCGGGGGACGAGGTGGTCGGTGGGTCCGTGAACTTAGAGGGATCGGTGAAGGTGGAGGTCAGGAGGACGGGGAAGGAGAGCTATCTCATGCAGGTGCTCGAGCTCGTGAGGAGGGCCCAAGAGTCGAGGTCGAGGACCCAAGACCTGGCGAACAGGGCGTCCCTCTGGCTGACGATAATCTCGATAAGCGTGGGGACTCTAACCTTCCTGGCCTGGATGTGGGCTGGCATGCCTCCCGTCTTCTCGCTCGAGAGGAGCGTTACCGTGATGGTGATCACATGTCCCCACGCCTTGGGTCTGGCCATTCCGCTTGTGGTCGCGGTCTCCACATCCCTATCGGCCAAGAGGGGAATACTGATCAGGGACAGGGAGGCCTTCGAGAGGGCGAAGGACGTCAACATCGTTGTGTTCGACAAGACCGGCACCCTGACGGAGGGAAGATTCGAGGTAACGGATGTGATTCCCTTAGGGAGGTTCAATCGCAGCGATGTGCTCAAACTTGCGGCCTCGCTGGAATCCAGATCGGAGCACCCCATAGCCACGGGGATAGTGGAAAAGGCGGAGGAGGAGGGACTGGAACTCGGGGAAGCGAGCGAATTCAGGGCTATTCCGGGTAAAGGGGCAGAGGGAGTCGTGGACGGGAGGAGGGTCGTGGTCGCCAGCCCCAAGCTCCTCGAGGAACTGGGTCTGGACGAGGGAATGGAGGCGGAGGACGTGAAGAAAGTTATGGAGCAGGGGAAGACCGTAATATTCCTCGTGGTTGACGGGGAGCTGGCTGGGGCCATAGCGCTGGCCGACAGGATAAGGGACGAGTCGAAGGAAGCGGTATCTAAACTGAAAGAGAGGGGCGTCAAGGTCTACATGCTCACCGGAGACAACTCCAAGGTGGCCAAGTGGGTCGCTGATGAGCTGGGACTGGACGGATACTTCGCTGAGGTCCTGCCCCATGAGAAGGCAGAGAAGATGGAGGAGCTGAAGTCCCTTGGAGTGGTCGCCATGGTGGGCGACGGAATAAACGATGCGCCAGCCCTAGTCCAGTCAGATGTGGGCATAGCCATAGGGGCTGGAACGGATGTGGCCATCGAGAGCGCCGACATAGTGCTGGTGAGGAACGATCCCAGGGATGTGGTGCAGGTGATGGATCTCGCTAGGGCCACGTACAGGAAGATGTACCAGAACCTGTTGTGGGCCACGGGCTACAACGCGCTGGCCATTCCCCTGGCAGCCGGAGTCCTCTACCCCATGGGGATCCTGCTGAGTCCGGCCGTGGGAGCGGTCCTCATGTCCCTTAGCACTGTGATAGTGGCGGTGAACGCCAAGCTCCTCTCCCCGTAATCCTCTGATCCTCTCAACTAAAGGAGATAGCCCTTCTGCTGGGATAGCCATCTGTGAGAGATTAATACCTATCTTCAGCTCTTCTCAATCCGCGAGAATCTTTCACTTCGCACCACGCTTGTTCGGAAGGGATCATGGACTAAACAATTTAAAGCGAGGCTGCCCATCATGAAACGATCCCCGTTGGAGTTCAGGGTCGACTTTGATGAATTTGAGAGGTGGATGAGGCAGGCCAAGCACACCTTGAGGCTGGTGGAGGCCGACTTGGAAGCGGGGGGATACGACTGGGCCTGTTTTAAGTCTCAACAGGCCTGCGAATTCGCTCTGAAGGCCCTGTTGAGGGGCCTGGGAAGGCAGGCATTCGGCCATAACATACTCTCCTTCTACAGGCAGGTCTCGGAAATCTGCGGAGGAAGCGAGGAAATTGAAGATTGCGTCTCCTACTTGGATAAGCTCTACATACCTCCTAGGTATCCTGATGCATTCCCGGAAGGTTCCCCGGCTGAGCACTTCACCAAGAAGGATGCATTAAAGGCCAGGGAGTGTTCAAAGAAAATTATTGAGTGGGTGGAGAGATGCCTAGCGATTCGGCGCTGAGAGACGTACTGGAGGAGAGAGTAAGGGTCAGAAAGGATGTCATAGAGAGACTCAGAGCTTACGCCAGGAGGCTGAGCGAGGAGCGGGGCAGGGTGTCGGTGATACTCTTCGGCTCTTTCGCTAGGGGGGATTACAACCTGTGGAGCGACATCGATGTCATCATAGTATCCGAGAGCTTCAGGGGCGTCAGGTTCGTGGAGAGGTGCTTGGGGATCGGAGATCCCTTCGGTAACCTGAGCCCCATATGCTGGACTCCTGAGGAGTTCGAGAAGATGGTGAGGAAGCCTTCTTGGAGGAAGGCCCTCGAACATTCCGTAGTGATACTGGACATGCATGGGGTGAGGGAGAGGCTCAGATCGGAGGGGATAACCCCTGCCGAGGAGTAGCAGCTGCCAGTGCTCGCCTCACCGCTATAGGGATGCTGATTTCAGGGCCTACGTTATATCTTTCCCACACCTCAATGCGGGATGACTTCAGAGGTCGTGTCCTTCTTGCGCGAGCTCGTGAGGGTGAAGAGCCTCTCGGGTGATGAGGGCGAGTTAGCATCCCTGATAAAGGAAGAGCTGGGTAGGATCGGGGTCGACAGGGTCTGGACCGACGAAGTGGGTAACGTGATAGCCGAGATACGGGGAGGCGGCAGCGGCCTCCTGCTCTTCGATGCCCACATGGACACCGTACCCGAGGGGGACCTGAGGAACTGGAGGAGGGACCCCTTCTCCGCCGATGTGGTCGGAGGTTACGTGTATGGCAGGGGCTCCGTCGATATGAAGGGCGGCCTAGCTGCGATAGTCCACTCCGCTTCCTTGGTGGGAGAGGAGGATGTGGACCTGGTTTACGCCTTCGTTGTGCACGAGGAGGATCAAGAGGGCTTCGGAGTACGTCATGTGATCGATTCCCTAGATAGGAGACCGGACCTCGTCGTGCTGGGTGAACCGACCTCCCTGAATTTGGCTAGGGGACACAGGGGGAGGGCCGAGGTGCTCGTGACCCTCAGGGGAAAGACCGCGCACTCCAGCATGCCGGAACTGGGTGAGAACTGCCTCCACAAGGTCTGCGCATACATCTCCGAACTTCGGGATCTGGAGATGAACCCTCATCCCCTCTTGGGGGAGGGTTCGGTCGCTCCTGTGAACGTGGAGGTCAGTCCGGGCATGATACCCGTCATCCCGGACACGTGCTCGATTCTTCTGGACAGGAGAACCGTCCCGGGAGAGACCAAGGAGTACGTGGAGGCCCAGCTGAGGGGCAGCGTTGTCAGGAGGAGGCTGAGGTGCTACACAGGTTACGAGGAGGATGTAGAGGCGTGGTTCCCTGCTTGGGTGAACGAGGATCCCTCCTTGGGGGAGCTCGCCCGCATACTGGGGAGTGAACTCATGGTGTGGAGGTTCGGCACCGACGGCTCCTACACGGCCGGCGAGGCTGGCATACCAACGATAGGTTACGGTCCCGGCAATCAAGAAATGGCCCACCAGCCGAACGAGATGGTCCCAATAAAGGAGGTGGAGAGGGCAGTTAGGGGGTACGCTGAGATCGTGAGGTGGTTCTCTAGTCTCCAACGTACTTCAGGGTGATGTCCCCGCTCGTCGAATGTGCCCTGACGACGAACTCGTGGGATGACTCGGTGCCGACTATCCCGCGGGCAAACCTATTGGTTGTGCTCGTGACGCTCCTACCCTCCCCGGAGTAGATGAGGCGCATGTTCTCTAACTTAACGTCACCACTCGTCGTCTCGGCCGTCACATTCAGGTAGATGTTAGCGTCCTTGCTCAGCTCCAAGACGATGTCTCCGCTCGTCGTATCGGCGAAGAAGCCCCTCACTCCGCTTATGCTAGGGTAGACCCCGTACGATGCGTGCACATGACCCACTATGTCTCCGCTGACAGTTCTGACATCGCCCGAGTGCCCGATCCTCACATCGAGATTCACATCTCCGCTTGTTGTCCACGCCTGCAGGCCCGCATAACTCCCTTTCACGATCAAATCCCCGCTGACCGTCCTCAACTCGGCGCTCAATCCTCCCGTCCCCATCTCTACATCCCCGCTAGATGACTCCACCATGGCCAACGTGATCTTGCAACCTTGGGGGATGTGAACCTCCATATGCAGCTCGGGTTTGTGCGTCGGGAAGCCCACAAGGATCAGAGGTCTCTCGTAGTCCGTGTATATGTTGAGCTGGGAGGGCTCACCGACCGCATCACTCTTCCAGTAGGTCATAGACATTGTCTTCCTTATCTCTTGGACTAAATTGGCCGGAGCCGTCACCTCAACGGTTAAGTTTCCATCCTCAACACTTATCACCCTTATGTTGAAGGAAACGGCCGTCACGTTCAGCACAAGCGTTCCGCTGCACTCGAAGCTGCCCAGTATCACTGTGGACTGCGGTGCCGGCTCAGCGAACTTCATCCCAATAGCTTCGCCTGCATGAACGGAAACCGTCATGAACACCATTGACAGGGCCAGGGCCACCAGCACGGTGACGAGGACCTTGGCCATTTCTCTCTTGACGGCCGACGCTTTCCTCATCACGTAGCTCAGGACCAGTAATGCGAGACCCAGGCCCACCAATATGGCCGCCTTACCGTAGTCGGGTATGCTCCACCAAGGCAGGTACTGCAGCGACAGGATCAAGACCCCAACGAATAGGAAGAACTTACCGGCACCGAGCAGGGCTCTATTCAGGGAAATCACCTCCCTCATCACCGCTGGGAATCTCGTCACGGGCCCCGTGCTCTGACCTCGATCTCTCGGATCTCCCCTTGAGGCCAAGCACCACCATCAGGATGCCCAAGAGGATCAGGGCCACTGGCCAGTTTACCTCGATCTGCGGGAACATCTCCTTGAGGAGCCAGTACACGCCTCCGAGTATCAGGATGGCGCCAACTATGAGGGCGAAGTCACCGTTCCCCTCCTCGCGCTCGACCCTCTCGTAGCCGTACCTCCCTCTCACGTAGGCGGCTGACACCAAGAGGGTGGTGAATATGGCGGCAAGTCCGTGGTGAACCCATGCCAGGAGCACGACCAAGAAGGCGATACCCCCCGACGAGAGGTGCCTCTCCATGGCCTCCCCCAGATCCGCCAGAAAGTCAACGATCTGTCCCATATGGATCCCACAACTACTCTCATCCACCCCTTAATAGAGATGGTTGAAGAGAAACGTTTGACGAGAGTCGTCGTCATGCTTGTAGGCTAGCCCAACACCAGGCTGACGCCACCCAGCGAGTCCAGCACCACCCTACCGGCGAATATGCCCACCGCCGCTATGACGAAGGACTCGTTGGGATTCAACCTGAGGGAGTGCCTCGCGCACGTCATCAGCATGTAGAAGAACCAGACCAGCCCGATCTTGGGAATCACTGGGAGGATCACATCTTTGGATACTCCCAAGAGACTCGCAAGCTGCTTGGAGTACGCGAACGCCAGAGAGGTGAGCAGGAGGGGAAGCAGCGTTGCTGGGAATGAGACGAGGAATCTCAGGTACTCGCGGACATTATAACCTATTCTAGCCCCAAGGAGGGAGAAGACCAGCGGGAAGAGGGCATTTCCCAAGACCGTGGAGGCCCCGAAGAACCTAAGCGTTACCACGATGGCCAGCAACCCTATCAGGAGGGACGTCGCCACGAAAGAAGGTCCCATTCTAGCTAGGTTCTCGAAGCCCCACGAGGGCCTGATGATCAGATCTACGGGCGAGGAGACCCTCACACCCCCGGATCCTCCCTCTACGGCTACCATGGCCCTGTAAGCCCGCCAACCCTCGTCCGTGAGCTCGTACATCCCTCTGTTGGAGACGATCAAGCCCTTCATCTTCTCCAGGTGATGGTTGAGCGTCCCGGTAGTCAATCCGGTCCTCTTGAGGAGGGAAGTGTAGGTCTGGGGGCCTTCCTCCGCCAGCGTTCTCAGAATGATCCTCCTCGTCCTGTGCGCGAGCGCCTGAAATATTCTATCTTCGTCCATCCCAGTCAGCTACCGGGAAAATAAATAATCCTTAAAGGTTATCTCGATTAATTTGCGGGAGGTAAGATAAGAAACCGTTTCCCCATTCAGCGGGTCAGGAAGCTGGCAGGAACGCCCCTATCAACAGGAGGGCGAGTATCACGATCAGGATCCACCTCACTATTCCGGAGATCTTCGCTATGAGGGTGACCAATACCAGCAGCTCAAGCAGCGTGACCACCGCGCCGGCCACCTGCTCGCTCATCCCGACCTTCACGAGGAGGGGGAGGAGCATGTCCTTGATCAGGGAGTCCATCCACTCGGCCACGCGGAACAACAGTTCCTTCAGGAAGCCCGTGAGGTCCATAGCTATCACTCGATCGTCTCCCACCGGAAGAGATCCATGAAGATGCAGGCCGATGTCCTGACCTTAAGGTTCCTGAGGAGCCTGTACACCATACCTCCGGAGAGCTGACCCAAGAAGAACGCCCCCACCAGTACCGGAAACGTTATTAGAGCCCATCCGAGTCCAGACAGGAACCTCAAAGCTATGACTAGGATTACGGGGATGTGTATTGCCAGGAACCACTGCTTGCTCGCCCTCTTAACATGAGCCCTCCAGTAGCCGAAGGGTATGTTCATCAGGAACACTATCACGGCCAGCTGCGCTAAGTCCATGCCCATCCCGCTCACAGCCGCGTGGACTTAATTACCGTTATCGTATATCACCCCGTTATTTTACCGGAAATGCGATACCTAGCACCAAGTTGGCAGATCTTGGTTACGACCCTGAAACGCGTTAACGAACAGTTTTTATCCTAGGACGGTTGATCGGGCGAGATGAAGCTTCTGGTAATCTCCCCGCACTACAATACCTTCGTGAAGGGCGCGATCGACGCCCTCGCTGAGAGGCTCGAAACAGTGGAGGTGTTAGTCCATCACAACAAGCTAACGGGTCTGCTGAGGTTCCTACCCTTCGGAGGGTACTTTGACTATGCCAGGAGGTTCACCAAGGAGAAGCTCCTGAACTTGGAGGGGAAGCCAGATAACGTGAGGGTCCACTTCATCTCCAAGCCCTACTTCCCTCCCAGCTCGAAGAATCCCAGGGTGGGGGATATATTCGCTGAGGAGATGCTCAAAGTCATTAGGAGGGAGGGGATAGAGGCGGACCTGATCCACGCCCACTTCATATGGCCCCCCGGGTACATCGGGGCCAAGCTGAAGGAAAGCCTTAACCTCCCTCTCGTGATAACCGGGCACGGGTACGACGTTTACGACCTCCCCTTCAGGAGCGCAGAATGGAGGGACAGGGTGAGCTGGGCCCTGTCAAGGGCCGACGCTGTGACCACGGTGAGCGGCGCCAACAGGAAGGTGCTGGTGGAGGAGCTGGGATTGAGGGAGGAGGTAGTTCACCTGGTGCCCAACGGGGTGAGCCGGATCTTCAAACCGATCAGCAGGGAGGAGGCCAGGGAGAAACTGGGGATCCCGGTGGAGGGCAGGGTAATCCTGTCTGTGGGTAGCCTCATAGAGGTTAAGGGTCATGAGTACCTGATCAAGGCCCTCAAGATCGTTAAGGAGCGAGGATACGATTTCTCCACATACTTGGTGGGCGAGGGACACCTCAAGGGCAGGCTAAGGGAGCTCATCT
>Ga0256835_1000521_pt1 | contig 28332 bp, 36 predicted proteins | sample PIR30metaG_FD_185972 | JGI IMG/M metagenome (GOLD analysis project Ga0256835, IMG submission 185972) | Hydrothermal vent microbial communities from East Pacific Rise, Pacific Ocean - PIR-30 | ecosystem: Environmental > Aquatic > Marine > Hydrothermal vents | place: Pacific Ocean: East Pacific...
GGGTAGGTATGTGGCGTCGCGGCCGTCGATGACTATTTTTCCCCTAACAGGCTTGATGAAGCCTGCTATTGTGTGGAGGAGCACTGTTTTCCCTACACCACTTGGCCCCATTATCACCATGTATTCGCCGCTTTTCACTGTTAGCCGGGGTATTTTTAGTGTGAATCCGCCTAGTTCTACGAGGAGGTCTTCGATCTCGATCATTCTCTATACACCATTCTTAGCGCTATGAAGACGATCAATGAGATCGTTATGAGTACTGCTGAGAGTATGGCGGCGTATTTAAGGCCGTAGGTCTGGAAGGCTTCTAGGATGACTATGTTGATTGTTTTTGGATAATACGCTATTATCAGTATTGATCCTACTTCGCTCATTGCTCTGGCCCATGTTAGGAGGCTTCCTGCTAATATGTTGCGTTTTATGAGGGGGAGTGTTATGGTTGTAAAAGCCTTTATCTTGGATGCGCCGAGGCTTCTCGCGACTAGTTCTAGTTCTTCATTGACTGTCTTGAACCCTATTTTGAGGGTGTCGAACATTATTGGTAGGCTCACGTAGGTCATTGCTAGTATTATCCCGTTGAACGTGTCCATTATGTGTAGGTTTATTGGTCCTCGTGGGCCGAAGGTTAGTAGTAGTATTATTCCGACCACTATGTGGGGTATGAGCAGCGGTATGTCGATCAATGCTTCAACGATCTTTTTACCGGGGAACTCTGTGCGGGCCAGTACGTAGGCGCTGGGTATTCCGAGTACTAGTAGCAGTATTGTGGAGGCTGTTGCAGCTGTGATGCTTGTTATGAGGGCTTTACGTGCTACTGTGAATATCTGTGCGTTTGATCCGAAGAACTCGGCGTATCCCTGAGGGGGCACTATGATGTATAGGGAGAGGATGGGTGCTACTATGATGAAAAGAGCTATTGTTAGTGCGCCTGCGAATACAAGTAGGGTTTTCTCGATGTTAGCCGGCAATACGCCTTATCTCCTCTGGCGGGTTTCCATAGATCAGCGGGTGCTCAAGTATTTTCTGACCGCATTGGCTGAATATTTCTCTGCCTGTGCTCCCTAGTAGCATTTCCACGTATTTTAGTGCTTCTTGATAGTGTTTTGCATTGTCAAGTATTGTTATACCGTAGAGTATTGGTGCCATAGTTATTGGTTTCTCTTGGCTCGTACCAGCCATGACGTATACTATTGATTTGGCGTAGAAACTGGCTTGTGAGGGGTCTCCCAGGTTTAGCTGTGGAGGTAGTTCTATGTAGCTTAGATTATGCTGTACTGCGACGCTCTTGTATTCGAACGCGTAGTCTATCTGTCCTGATTCCAGTAGGCTTATCAGGTCTACGCTTTTAGGCCTTATGACTAGGTTGTTGTGGACTGTGAGGTTCTGCGGTACGTATATCTCGATCTTGTCGTCGCTGATCTTGTATTTTATATTCGTGTTTCTGGCTAGGAGGCTATCTATGATCGTTGTGTTATGGTAGTAGAGTGTGGCGAGCCCTATGATTCCTACTGCTCTGTATCCGCATGGGTCATCGTTTGGGTTAGAGAATCCCCATTTGACATCAGGTCTAGCGAGTATCTCGTACCATTTGGACGGGTTTTTCTCTAGTTCTTCAGCGTATTTGGAGTGCTTGGTGAATACTAGTACTACTTGGTTCGTTGCGAAGGCTATGTACCATTTCGTATAGTTTGGGTAGAGATAGTATTTTATCAGCCTGTAATCTGCTACCGCTACTATGTCCGGGTTTTCATGTAGTTCAGTGACTTTTCTGATCACCATGAGGCTTCCGCTAGGGACTATCTGGACGTTAACGCCTGTTTTCTCGGTGTATGTTTTCGCTAGTTTTTCCAAGGGTATCGTAAGGCTTCCTGCATTAAAGATCGTTATGGTTTTCGCCTGTTGTGAGGTGTTTATGGCGTAGTAATAGTAACCTATAATTATGGACACTATGACTAGTATTGCAACAATAATTATACCTTTATTCATGTAAACCACCTCTACGGAAAAACCATAGAGGAGGAGATATAAATTTCTACCCTCCTTGAAATCCATATGAAAGAAACAATTGAATCACACAACGGATGGAATGGTGCACTATTTTGTGCGGAATAATAGGCATAACATCGACGCCGAACTACTCCCCGGAAGGTGTGGCGAAACTAGTGGTTAGAGCACTGCTTCGCCTAGAGTATAGAGGCTATGACTCTGCTGGTGTGGCTGGTATTGTTAACGGAGAGATCGTTGTGAGGAAGGCCCGAGGGAAGATCGAGGATGTTTCACGCAGACTAGGCTTCGACAAGATAAGATCCTATTGTATGATCGGGCATACCCGATGGGCCACCCATGGAGTGCCAAGCGATAGGAACGCGCATCCACACACGGATTGCAGGAAATGGTTTGCAGTAGTCCACAATGGTATTCTTGAGAATCACGCTGAGCTACGCAGACGGCTCGAGAGGAAAGGCCATGTGTTTAGGAGCGATACAGATACCGAGGTCTTACCGCATCTTGTCGAGGACTACTATGTCGTGCTCGGGAATGTTATGTCTGCTTTTGAGAAGGCGCTGGGTTTGATTAGGGGTAGTTATGCTTTCGCTATGATAAGTGTTCATGAGCCGGACAAGATCTTCTTCGCTAAGAACAAGAATCCCCTAGTGGTAGGTATTGGTAAGGGGTTCAATACTGTTGCAAGCGATATAGCGGCTATCATAGAGCTTACGCGCAGGATCGTTGTTCTCAGAGATGGATGGTACGGGTATGTCTCGCCACACGATATAGTGATCTATGATGAGCGGGGAGAGCCTATCGACTGGAAGAAATACGTTATCACAGTTGAATGGAGCGTTGAAGATGCTTCCAAATCAGGTTATCCACACTACATGCTCAAAGAGATCATGGAGCAACCAGTAGCTCTACAGAACACGCTGGCAGGGATCAGGAGGGACAAGGCCGTCGAGAAAGCAATCAATATCCTCCTCAACGCCGAGAAAATCTACATCACAGCCGCTGGGACAAGCTATCACGCAGGCCTCTACTACGCTTCACTCACAAGTATACTTTCCGGTACACTAGTACATCCATTCATAGCCAGCGAATACGAGCTATACGTAAAAACAATCAACGAAGGCGACGCAGTAATAGCTGTCAGCCAAAGCGGAGAAACAATGGATACTCTCAACGCCGTAAGAGAAGCAAAGAAACAAGGAGCAAAGATAATCGCTGTATCAAACGTAGTAGAAAGCAGCATACCGCGCGAAAGCGATACAACAATATACACGAGAGCAGGGCCAGAAATAGGAGTGGCCGCGACGAAAACATTTACGTCACAAACACTAGCGCTTTACTGGTTATCAATACACTATGCGCTAGCCAGGGGCAGTATAAACCAGTCAGAAGCAAAAGAACTTCTAAGAGAGGCTGAGAAAGCTCCCTGGCTAATACGTAGAGCTATTGAAATGTCTAAGCCTCTTGCGGAGAAACTGGCCGCTGAGATCAGTAGTGCTGGCTCGATGTATGTTTTGAGTAGAGGTATAGGTGTTCCAGTTGCTATGGAGGGTGCCCTTAAGATCAAAGAGATAGGATACATTCATGCCGAGGCCTATCCTGCTGGTGAGTCTAAACATGGCCCCATAGCTCTTATCGAGAAGGGCTTCCCGGTCATATTCATAGTGCCCAACGATCCCCGCCTCGTATACTTGTTAATGGGTAATATTGAGGAGATGAAGAGCCGTGGTGCTTTAACTATTGGTGTATTATCTGAGAACACTTGTAGGGAGTGCAAACTGGATATAAGGATTGAAACTCCATATGCTGATAAGTTACTTGTACCATTTACTCATACTCCATTCATACAATTGTTAAGCTATTATATAGCAATTAACAAAGGCTATGATCCCGATAAACCGAGAAATCTTGCTAAAACAGTCACAGTAGAATAAATTATTTAAAGAAACAAATAACATGAATTACATAGTAAACTAATTATTATGTAATAATATTTTGTCTATTGCTAAACTATGAAGTATAAAGTTAATGAAGGTATTACCTAAGATAAATATTACTCAACAACACAGGTTGACTTATCTAGATAGAATAAGGCTCCTCAGTGAGGGATATATTGGGAGAGTAATACCATATTGTTTAGGCACACTTTATCATTAATTATAACATTTTTGTTTAACAAGATAATTATTTGATATTTTTAGATTATATTATACACTATGTTATACTGTTAGTATTTGATTATGGTATTACCTCCAATAACGGGCAACATAGGCTCGGATAACAAATATCTAGATATACTGGTTCCCCAGCAACCCCCTTACCGTATAATGGTATTACGTGGAATCCGGTGGACTTCCCTGTATCCTGGATAGTTCTTGGCTTGAACGTATTATTCATATATGCTTGTCCTGTCCTACACTTTATAATGGTTTGATACTAGATATTATTTTGTGTAAACTGTATTTGCCTATTATACAGTTCTGAGTGGATGAGGGGTTAACTATACCGGTGGAAAGTTAAGTGGAGATTAACTATACCATTAGGGTATTTGGTGCGTGTTGTTCCGGGTGATCGGCTAGGTAACCGGGGGGTTCACACTGTTCCAGACCATGCCAAAACCGAGCCAGACAGCTTCCGGATACAAATTTGATTTATTATTAGACACTGTACAATATACTGTAAAATGTATCGGAACCGGTGAAAACATTGAGGATCAACAGCGTATCTGATAAACTGACAAGCAGGGGATGGAGAGGATTCATATACTTTATCGGGAGCCCCTCAAGGCTCGAGGAGATCAGTGGTGGGGCGGAGTACGAACTATGTATTTCTAGGTATGCCGAGACAAGCCTAGAGGAATGTAGGGAGACCGTGTCTTTTAAGGATGCGCACAGGCTTCTAGGTGCGGAATATAGGAGTGTCGCCCTCTTATTAGAGGGGGGTAGGGGCTGGCCCGGTAACTTATTGGCTGCTACAATGGAGCTTGTATCAAGGTCTGGATACTATTTGCTCCAGGCCCCGATACAACTAGCTGGTTCTAGGTTTGGGAGGTATTTCGAGAAACAAGTACTGGGCTCCGAGAACACTGCTGTCTATAGGGATGGCGAGCTCGTGGGTTTGAACATATATAGTGCTGTGCCGCCAGTGCAGATGTACAGGCCGAGTGTATCGAGTAGTGATAGGATAATCCGTAAACTACTGTATCTCACCGCTTCTCCCGGGCAGGCCAGGGCATTACGTATACTCCCATCCTTCCTCTATGGTAGGAACAAGTTGTTAATGATAATTGGTGATCGTGGACGAGGAAAGAGCAGCGTACTCGGGCTTATGGCGGCCTACGTCATGTATAAGCGTAGGGGACGCTACTGCGTGGTAGGGCATAGCCCAGAGGCTGTACAGAGCTTCTTTAAGCACTTGGCCCGCGGCCTTGAAGCACTGGGGATGAAACCGGCTGTTGAGAAGCGGGAAGGACTAGTTGTCAGTGTATCCAGTGGTGGTTCAATAATGGTTTATAGGAGGCCGTGGAGGCAGGTGGAGGGCTTTGATAAGCCGTTATTCGTTGATGAAGCCGCGGCTGTTGGTGTCGCTCGGCTTATGAAGTGGTATAGGAGGGTAGGGAAGATCGTTGCGTCGACGACTATACATGGCTATGAGGGAAGCGGCCACGCCATACTGAAGATCATGGAGGAGTATTTCCGTAGGAAAACAGTTGTCAAGCTCAATAGGCCTATCCGCTACTATCCCGGGGATCCTCTTGAGAAGCTCTTCTACAGGGTTTTCCACCTGGACGCTGAGCCTGTTGATAAGAAAGATGTTGTCGAGCCTCTCAGCTATAGGGCTGTGGATAGAAAAGAACTGGTTGAAAACTATGATCTCTTGAGGAAAATATACGGCCTACTTGTGACTGCTCACTATAGGAATGAGCCCGATGACCTGGTTCTCCTTCTTGACACTGATTATTTTGATATAAGATGCATGGTTGACAGCCAAGACGATATAGTCGCGGTAGCACAGCTCAGAATAGAGTCCATGGAGGGAGACGATAGATCTGTTAGGCTGATCGATAAGATCGAGAGATATGGTGTTGACATAGATGATCTCAGGGTGTGGCGTGTCGTAAGAATAGCCGTTACCCCGTCGCTCCAGAGGAGAGGTATAGGCTCTAGGATGTTGAAGCTGATCGAGGAGGAAGCGATCGATAAGAAACTAGATGGCGTTGGAGCGATATTTTCTGGTTACACAACTATAAGGTTCTGGACGAGGAACGGCTACAGAGCATTCTATGTGAGCCCCAAATACAATAGGGTGACCGGCGAGAAGAACGTGGCGGTGATAAAGATCCTTAACGATAAGGTGAAGCATATCGAGCAACTGGTCTCTAGGATAGGCTACCGCGTACTAGCGTTAACAGCACACATCTCCTACAGGGATTTCGGGACGGAGAAACTCGTGGAGGCACTATCATCGCTGGCCCCGGGAGAGATACCTGTTGAGCAGGACTGTGTAAGGCTGGAGAAATATATTAGTGATGAAAACATGTACATGGAGAGCATCGCCGATATACTGTTAGCCCATATCGATAAGATCGACTGGAATCTGCTGGACGCCTTGGAGAAACAAGTAGTTGTTGCGAGGCTCCTACAGGGGAAGACCATTACCGATATCTCGGGCTTCACAGGCCTTGGAACATCCAGGGTTGAAGAAATAATCGAGGAAGCCACACGTAAAATAGCGGGTTCACTCCTCGAAACGCTGTGCAGGTCTCTGTGATGACTGCCAGCGCTTCCGCCGCTCCTCCTCTTTCTCAATCTTTATCTTGAGCGGTGTTCTGAACCATACATCGTTCTGTATGAACGGTATCTCGATACCTGCCTCTGTTATTGCTTTCTTCATCTTCCACAAGAGATCCTTGTACACCTCGTACCAGAGCATACCTTTAGATGGAACCCATACCCTAACCCTTATATTGACACTACTATCTCCGAGCTCCTCGACAAAAACATCTGGCTCGGGATACACTAGTACCAACGGGTGTTCATCCAGTACTTTCCTTATGACCTCATACGCTTTCTCGGCATCCTCCTTATAAGCTATACCCACTATGAAGTCTAGTCTACGCGCAGCAGTCATACTGTAGTTCTTGATCCTGGACTGGAATACCTCTTGGTTCGGTATCCTGACCTTCACGCCGTCGAGGCCTAGTATACGGGTCGACATTATGGTTACATCGGTTATCCATCCCTGAACACCGCTTACCTCGACCAGGTCTCCGGGGCTGAACGGTTTCTCCCAGTAGAGGAAGAGGCCCGAGAACAGGTTCGCCGTAATGCTCTGTAGAGCGAAGCCCAGGATAATACCTATTATACCGCCAGCTAGAAACACGCCTGTCAAATTAATCCCGAGGCTTCCGAGAGCGGATATGCCGGCTACGAATACTATGATGTAATAGATAGCTCTAGACACGTTTCTCGAGACAGGCTCTGGCGCGACACGTATCATTAACTTATAGATAAGCTTACGTAGTAGTGACGCTATCAGTAATCCACCAGCAATAATCAGTATAGCCATTAAGAGGCCCGGCCAGTTAACCTCATGGATCCAGTAGAATGTCGCCGTAAGATTCAATCCCTCCAAGCCCTTTTCACCTCAACCCGTAAAGCATCTCGGTTCTAGCCAGTATACGTGGAGGCCTTAGGCCGGGCGGGTCATGCACGGGCCTGGCCTCCATCTCGACCTTCCTGCCATAATAGATCGTCGCCGTGGCGGGACTGTTGACAACCATTGTTATCGCTTGTGTACTAGCCCTCCATGTACCGGGAACATAGTATAGCTTCAGGATCTGAGAGTCCAGGAGGATCTTGCCTATCTCCACCCATCCATCATACCTGCTCCTAATATTGACTAGTACACGGGCCTCCCCTATACTCGTATCGGGCGGGTCGGTCATGGGGACTGATTCCCAGTAGCGTGCGATGAGTCCTCTGTCGGGTGAGCCGTAGAGAACGTACTTTATTTTCATAACGGGGAACACGTCTACCAGGTCGTATCTCCTATACCTATCATAGGTCATCACAGCCAGTTCTACGGGTATCTTGATATAGATCATTGCCTCGCCACGGCTGGGAATATGTATTGGTTCCAGAAGCCTGACCATTACGTAATTAGTTATCTTCCTAGGCAACAATACAGGGTACATGGGGACGAGCTCCAGCCTCCTAGGCCTTACAAGGAGACGAGTGTATTCTCCGTTTCTCCACTCTCTCCTATACTTGATAACGTCTCCCTCGCCAGACACGGTAATGGTGTTACCGGCAACACTAATAGTACCTCTTATCTCGCCGTAGCCCGTCAATAGTCCATCCTACCCCATAGTACACTAGTATGTACACTAGTAAATCAATCTATGTCGAAGAAAACGGATAAACCCCTGGCCAAATAAGCGATAGGCCTCCCCGCTTAAAACCCAACCGTCCCCGCAATACATGTTACCGGTGAGACACAGTGCAGTGGAAGCTCAAAATGATTCTAGAAGAACTATACAAGGCGCCGCGGAACCCAGGCGATGTGGCCGGGAAGACGGGGCTCCCAAGATATGAGGTGCTCGCCTCGTTCCACGTCCTCGAAGCACTCGGATTTATAACAACAATCTACTCCAGGGGGACACACCGCGTATACAGGCTTACAAGACTCGGCGAAAAACTATTGGAGGCTCTGAGGCTCGGCTCTTTCGAAATCATTATAAGGACGGAGCACCAAACAGGCGAATCAATGGCGACAAATAATAGTCCGGTCGCCGTGGAGGCATAATTATGATCGGTGGTGGATGGGTCCTAGTCCTTGTCACGACTTCTAATAAAGAAGAAGCTGAACACATAGCTGAGAACATAGTCCGGGAAAAACTAGCGGCATGCACCAATATCGTCGAGAGCGTTGAGAGTATATATTGGTGGAAGGGACAGGTGGAGAAAAGCAGTGAAGCACTCCTAATCATTAAGACGAAAGTCACGCAGCTAGGAAAGCTCATCAGGAGGATAAAGACTCTGCACAGCTACGAGGTACCGGAGATCATAGCCTTACCAATAATAGGGGGTTATCCAGACTACCTTAAATGGCTAGACAGCAGCGTACAGGCAGGAAGTAATGATCAGAGTACTGGTTCTCCCAGATAGGAAAGAGCTTGTTTTTAAAGAATCGAGGCTTAAGCTCAAAGAGATCCTTGAAAGAATAGGAATTGATGATCCCGATTCTGTAGCCGTAGTTATTAATGGTCATCTAGTCGATGATCCGGAGTACGTGGTGGAGTCCGGCGAGATAAAGATAATAGTTCAGGGTATCGGGGGCTAGGCTTCTGAAGCTCTCTTTCCGCCGAGCAGTCCTCGGAGCTTATCGATCAGTATTGAAGCCGCCTCACGCGCTATGATCCCAATAATATCTTTCAACCTGCCAGCCTTTAGCTCTCTCAGGATAAACGCTGTCCTTATGAAGAATCTCCTATAAGCGTATTTCAGCATCTTAGCCAGTTGTTCCCTCGTAAACCTGAACCCTCTCATAACTGGTCTAAGCGTCGTGTAGTGTTCCCAGTTCCAATCCTCTATAAGCCCGTACCGCATCGCATAGTCGAATAACGGGGTGCCTGGATAAGGTGTCAGTACCGTGAACTGCGCATAGTCTGGATCAATCTCGATCGCGAAGTCAACCGTCCTCTTCATATCATCGATGCTCTCCCAGGGGAAACCGAGGATGAAGGAAGCTGTTGCGAATCCTCCTAGTTCTCTCTTCCACTGGAACACCCTCCTAATCTGGTCAAGGCTTATCATCTTACCCATCTTATCCAGTATCCTCTGAGTCCCGGACTCCACGCCGAAATAAAGCGCTACACAGCCGTTCTCATAGAGGAAGCGCATGAACTCTCTATCCATATGGTTGATCCTCGCACCGCACGCGAAGCCAATGTCAAGCCCTCTCTTCTTCATCTCCTCAACGAACCCGTAGACGAATCGCCTACTAGCAGTTAGCTCGTCATCCGTGAACACCACGTGCTCGACATTATACTTGTCGACTAAGAACTCTATCTCGTCGGCAACGTTCTCCGGGGAGCGGAAACGTATTCTGCGTCCCCAATAATAGCTCGTAGTACAGTATATGCATCCGTAAGGACAGCCCCTGCTCGCCATGACATGTGCCACCCTTATCTTCTTACCGAATAAAGTGTATCTGTCCATCGGCAATAAGTGGCGGGCAGGCCACGGGATCTTATCGAGATCATCTATGAGCGGCCTCTCCCTAGTCACAACAATTCTGCCCGTACTGTCGCGGAAAGCAATCCCAGCGATCTCCCTAAGCCTCTCCGGGTCATAGCCGTACTTCTCAATACCCTTTACAAGTTCACTCATCGTTATCTCGCCTTCTCCCCTTACAACAATATCGAAACCATTATCGAGAGCCTCACTCAGCATAAAGGTCGGATGCTGCCCTCCGGCAACCAGTATAACATCACTTATCTCCTCCTTGATCTTCTTAGCCGCCACATATGCTTTGGGAGCGATAGGTGTTAGGATCGAGAAACCGATTATGTCTGGAGACCAAGACTTCACTTCTTGGATCCACGCGTCAATGCTCATTCGTAGTGTAGGTGTATCTATTATTTTCACCTTATGTCCTTCTCTCTCAAGAACGGCGGCAATATATGCCAGTCCTAGTGGTGGAGCAGTAATTCCCGTAACCTTATAAACCTCCAGGTCATGGACGCCTGGCGGGAGAGTTAGTAACACCTTCATTAATGGTCCCAAAAATATGTATGTTGACATATCCTATTACGCCGTTTGGTCGGTTCATTAATCATATGATCACTTAATTATAATAGGTTAATTCCATCGACTTATTTTCAATCATAACAAATATAATTTGTAGTCAGAAACTCAATTATTGATGTTGAAATGAGAGTCACAGTAGTATTCCTAGCACGAGCAGGGCAAGTTACGGGAAAACACCTGGCCAAAATAGAGCTACCGGAAGACGCAACCATAAATGATCTACTAGAGGAGATAGGGAGAAAAATAAGTAGGAGATTCTACCGGGGAGTCAAAGAAGGAAGATTAGTGTTCACAATATTCGTTAACGGAAAACCAGTCGATGAGCCCGGATATAAGCTCAAAGAAGGGGACAGAGTTGTTTTCACCACACCAGAAATGGGCGGCTAGACAAGGAAAAACTCACTCTTCACACACCCTACAATCAGCATCCCTTATCTCAACATAATCGAATAAGCCTGTCTTACCATCGTAGACCAGTATCTTATTGAGCAAGGGTTTACCCACACCAGATATGATCTTGAGGGCCTCGTTAGCTTCAAGAAGACCTAGTATCCCAGGTGTCGTGGAGAAAACCGGTATAACGTCACCGTTACCTCTTCTGGGTGGACGTGGGAAAACACACCTAAGACACGGCGTCTTACCAGGCCACGCGATATATAGTTGCCCATAGAACCCATGTATACCTGCGTGAACATAGGGCTTGCCTAGTTCATAACAGATCTTATCCACGATTATCCTCGTCTCCCAGTTATCCAGGCCATCAACGACAACATCAACACCGCTGATCACCTCCCTCAATAGCTCCGGGGTCGCATCTGCATATATAGGATGTATGCTTGTCCCCGGGTTCAACTCGCTGAGCCTGTGTGCCGCACTATATACTTTAGGTTTCCCAATATCATCCACAGTATAGAGGATCTGCCTCTGCAGATTACTGAGCTCAACTTTACCATTATCGATGAGCACAAGCCTCCCTATACCTGCTGCTGCAAGGTGAAGCGATGCTATCGATCCAAGCCCGCCGACGCCAACCACGAGAACAGATGAACGCCTAATCTTCTCCTGGGCTTCACGGCCAATGACGAGGAGCTGCCTATGGTATCTCTCGAGCTCATCAGGATACATTGTTACACCATGTCAAGAATAATGGTTCTAGAGGGTTTTATGTAGAAGGGTATCTTCCCCCTATGGTAATCCCTTATAATAGTCCTCGCAGCCTCTTCTATCAATGGCTCTTTCGTCTTCTTATAGAACCAGCCCCTATGCCTGGCCAGCTCCTCCAGGATCTCCACCGGGTCTCTCGACCTTATCTTGTATGCCTGGATAAACGCTGTTGGTACGTGCTCTAATATTCTCTTGATAAGCTTAATAGCCGGAGGGACAGGATCATCTAGTTGCTCAGGGCTCTGACCCCTTATTATACGCTCGAGCTCGCCGCCCTCAACAGGTATAACTCCCGGCGTATCGATCATCAATATGTTTTTCTCGACACGGTAAAGCTGGACGTGATGCGTGTAGCCAGGGCTTCCGGGTATCGGGCTTGTTGATGCAGAATGCCTTCCCTTCAAAGCATTTATTATTGATGATTTACCCGTCTTGGGATAGCCCACTACAGCCGCTATTACTGGTAGTGCTGGGGCGGCATCCTTAATTGCTCTTCGAAGATACTTTGTCCCCCAATGCCTCGTAGCCGCTACATAGACAGCTCTATAGCCTCTATCACGGAGTATATGCACCCATTCCTCAACAATAGTTCTAGGAACTAGATCACTCTTGTTGAGCACTATCAGGAGCTCGCGCCCCATCTCCTCAACGATCCTCTCAAGCCTACGGCTACGAGTACCTATAGGGTCACGCGCATCTACAACCTCGAGTACAACATCGGCTCTCGAGACAACTCTTCTAATATCACTCCATCCGGCCAGCGAGAATCCGTAGGGCATGGTTACCGACCACTTAGTACTCGTACCTCATTAGCTCCTCGGGGCTCATCCGGGATAACCAGTCTATTTTAGGGCCTGGTTTAGCCTTACCCTTTAATATATCTTCCAATATGATCTCGACGATCCTATCCGGACTCGTATGAGTTGTGTCTATCTCGTATATTTTCTCGGGCCCTACAATGCTTAACGCATTAGCTGTGGGAACACCTAGTATCTCGGCCATTATATTCTCCTTGACCTTATGCTCTGGCCAATTCCTGGGCTTAAGCCTCTCCTCTAGTACTCCAGGCTCTGTCCTAAGAACTATTACTAGATCAGGCTCTACAAAATCGAGGATCTCTGGGTAATGTATATCTATAACTATACATTCTGAGCGATCAATAAGGTTCTTTATAGATTCTTTTACCTTCTCCTCGTCTATAACGTAGCTACGGCGCCTATCATCGTAGGAGACGTATAGCTTGTTATCAATAACATATCTACTAACATCGAGATGCATGCATCCAAGCTTCTCGGCCAACAATCTACTGATAGTAGTCTTACCTGTTCCAGGTGTCCCCGTAACAACTATTATTTTCGGCTTCGCCATAGTTATAGACCCTCATCCCTTGAACATAGATGGTATTAGTGGTTAAATCATTATTCGGTGTAAAGCCTTGCGGGAAATACTATGTCATAAGAAGATCCTGGTTATCGGTATCGGTGGTGGAGGAGATGTCGTATCAGCAGCGCTTTTCGCCAAGATCTTAAAGGATATCGGTGTAGAGGCCTTTGTCGCCAGTATTGTCTGGGAGAGATTCGTACATGATCCTGTGCCTGGCCCTATTCCTCTAGATGCGATTCATTCCAGGAAAAACATTGGCGAATACTCCGCCGCGATTAATGGTGATTCATACGCTATTAGGAACAATAATAGGATAGTGTTCGAAGCTGCAAGAGTCGCCGAAGTACTAGGAGAAGAAGTTTACATAGTGGATCTAATGGGCGGCGTTAAAGGCTATGTCAAGGCACTCAAAGAACTACTAAGCTATACAGGAGCAGACTATGTGATCGGGGTCGATGTGGGAGGAGACGTTCTAGCGAGAGGAGACGAAGAAGAGCTTTGGAGCCCTCTCGCCGACGCAATGGGGCTAGCCGCCCTAAACGAGATAGGGGACAGCGCACTCATGGTGTACTCTCCTGGAGCGGACGGCGAGCTCCCACAAGACCTTGTGCTGAAGAGAATAAGCACTATCATGGGGATGAACGGATGTCTAGGCAGTATAGGAGTCGGAAGAGAATACATTGAATTCTACGAGAAATTATTGGAGAAAACATTGAGCGAAGCAAGTAGAATAGGATTACTAGCACTAAAGGGCTTCAACGGTTACAAGACAATAAGAGGTGGAACTAGAAGGATAAGAGTATCCCCTATAAACACGGTAGCCTTCATACTCTCACCTAGACAAGCAATAAAATTGTCGAGGCCAGCACAACTAGTTAAAGAGACAAGTAGTTTTGCCGATGCCTGGCGTATACTGAGAGAGAACGGTATTCCCACAGAGTATGATCTAGAGAAAGCCATCCTTGAATACAGCAGGATGACAGGTAAGGATCCGAAGGCCTTGACGGCGGAAGAGATAATAGAGATCAAGACGAAGTTGTGGAGAACAATAAGGCGTTGAAAATGAAGGATGTGGCCGTGCAACTCGTCCTCGGGCTCATCCAGGGCTCGACGGCCCAGTTGCCCGGGCCCCCGAACCCCCTCTCTATGATATTGATTAGTTCTGGCTTAGGAGATAATTATATTTCCTGATCACAATTGATTACATAGCTGTAGATTCTAGGTGTTCTATCATGAGCGAGGATCTAGTTAAGAAGCTCGAAGAACTAATGGATACCATGAAGGACTGGGAGAGAAAACCAGTGCTCAAATCAGGACATATAGTGGTCGAGCTCGTCAAGCTCCCCGAGAGAAAAACAAAAACAACTGCTAGGCCTGCACATCTAGCCATAATGATTAGGAGAGAGGATGCGTTCAGAGGAATAATTATCGAAGAACCCGACGAGCTAGAGGATCTTATCGTAGCCGTTACTACGCCCAAACTCAAAGAGCTAGTCAAAGCAGTATATAAGATCCTAAAGAAACACCGTGTACAGGAGTTCGAGCTATAAAACATGTTTTTGCGATAAAAGTTTTAATTGGCTATCTAGACCTATTTCAGAACAGAACCAGGGTATGCCGCCGTAGCTCAGCCGGTAGAGCGTCGCCCTGGTAAGGCGAAGGTCCCGGGTTCGAATCCCGGCGGCGGCTTCGCCCTATCCCTATCTCTGCTCATATTATTCTAGTGTATTAGCCCCCAGCTCTCAATATACGATCTTATCCCGAGCATAATCATTTCAACAGCTATGCTCGCAATAATCAATGACATAAAGCGTCCGATAGCCTTCATCACGCTAGGCCTTATCATAGCAACGATTTTCTCCGAATACCTTAGCAGTGCAAATGTTGTTATAGCAGCAATTATTCCGGCGACGAGGATTATCAAGGTATTAATAATGCTGGGATCCCTTGATGTCAGGAGGATCAATGTGGTAATGGTTCCCGGTCCTACAATCATAGGTGTCGCTAGAGGCACAACCGCTATATCCTCTGGATCGATCCTTTTAGTCTTAGGCATTCCGCCAAGCATGTCAAGCGCTATTGTCATCAATAAGATACCGCCACCTATTCTCAGCCCGGGAACAGAAATACTAAAAGCCCTGAGGATATAGTTTCCGAGGAAAGTAAACACAACTATCAGTAAAACAGCCGTTATAAAAGCCCTCGAAACAATTCTTCTACGCTCAATGATCTCCATCCCCTCCGTCAACGATAGAAACGTTGGTAATGCTGAGAAAGGATTCATAATCGCTAAGAGCTGGATATAATATGCCACAAATAATCCTAGATACTCCATACGGTTTCCCCGAGAACACTATGAGGCCAAGATATGGTTAAATCAACAATGACTAATCAAGCACAACCTATCCAGAAGAGTGGGCCCGCGGGGATTTGAACCCCGGACCTCCGCCTCGTCAGGGCGGCGTCCTAACCAGGCTAGACGACGGGCCCATAACCAGTATTTCTGAATAATTATTCCTAGCCTTTAAAACTTAACTACCACTACACAATTTGCTAATTACATATTTATTCTTGAACTGATCCATGAAAAAATCGTTGGAATAAAGTATTAAATATACTTTAAGATACATTCCCTTTAGCAGGAATAATTAATGCTTACCCAGCTTATCTCAGCATGAGGTGAAGTATTTGACTCTTTCACCGCTCCCCCTTGTCAAGCACGCTGGCGAAATATCCTATAAGTTGCCGGAGATAAGAAGTGGTGAAGAACTCTTAAGCCTGACACAAAGCGTCTGCCCATACTGTTATCGTATTCTTCCCGCAGCTGTGATTGAGCGAGACGGTAAAGTCTATATTAGGAGAGTATGTCCTGAGCATGGCGAGATCGAAGAGCTATACTATGGTGATGTCGAAACATATAAGCGCTTCATAAAATGGGATATCGAGGGAAGAGGTTCTAGACATGTCTACACACCTGCTCTACGGCCATGCCCGTTCAACTGTGGATTATGCCCGATGCATAAACAACACTCGGCACTCGTAAACATAGTCCTAACAAACAGGTGTAACCTCAGCTGCTGGTACTGCTTCTTCTATGCAGAAGCCGCGGGATATGTGTACGAGCCAAGTATTGACACTATAAGGAACATGATTAGAAGCATCAAGAAACAAGGAGTAGCCGTTAATGTCCAGTTAACTGGTGGAGAGCCAACCCTAAGAGACGACCTCGTGGATATAGTCAAGGCCTTGAAAGAAGAAGGTGTACGTCACATACAGCTTAATACCAACGGGATAAAGTTCTCGGAGCTCTTCTGGAAAAACCCTGATGAAGCAGTATCATATGCGAGAGCACTGAGAACCAGCGGTGTAAACACTGTTTATCTAAGCTTCGACGGAGTAACCCCGATCACGAACTGGAAGAACCACTGGGAAATACCCTATATCTTCGAGACATTTAGAAGAGCGAGTATGACTAGTGTTGTACTAGTCCCAACAGTAATCAAGGGAATAAACACGCACGAACTAGGAGCGATCGTGAAGTTCGCCGCTAAACACGTAGACATAGTCAGAGCAGTCAACTTCCAGCCTGTAAGCCTGACTGGAATGATGAAGAAACAAGAGAGGGCAAAATACAGGATCACAATACCCGATGTTATAAGACTAATAGAAGAACAGACCGAGGGCGAAGTACCCAGAGAGGCATGGTTCCCTGTACCGGTCAGCGCCATATTCTCAAGGTTCATTGAGGCATTTGCGAAAGAATTCAAGTTCGAGATGGCGAACCACCCGGTGTGCGGCGCTGGAACATATGTTTATGTCGAGAAAAAGAACGGTTCTATTAGACTAATCCCGATAACGAATTTCGTGGACATTGAAGGATTCCTAGAGTATCTCCAGGAGAAATGGGAAGACCTAATAGTTGGGAGAAGCAGGATCACAACAGGCCTAAAGATCCTTTACAGCATAAGGAAATTCATAGATCAGAAACGGGCGCCCGAAGGATTCGATCTCTACAAGATCCTCCTAAACATAATAATTAAGAGAAATTATGACGCACTAGGCGAACTACACTATAAGATGGTGTTCCTCGGAATGATGCACTTCATGGACCTCTACAACTACGATATACAGCGCGTACAGAGATGCAACATACACTACGCATTACCCGATGGTCGGCTAGTGCCGTTCTGCGCCTTCAACATATTCGACGACATATACCGTGACGCGGCACAGAAGAAGTACGGGCTAACATTCGAAGAATATGCTGAGAAACATGGACTGCCTAAGAACAATATCACGAAGAAATACATTAGGAACAGGAGAATGCTCGAATCAACAGAACTATACAGGAAAACATATGAGGGAATAATCGATCTCGTGAGGCGCTAAGACTAGATTGACACCATTAATCGATAGGTACGGCCGGCCACTAACACATATGAGGATAAGCGTCACACTACGATGTAATCATAGATGTATTTTCTGCCACCATGAAGGACTACCCTTCAAGATAGATGGAAATGAGCTTTCCGCGCAGGACTGGGGATTCGTAGCATCAGTAGCTTCTTCTCTAGGTATAAAATACTACAAGATAACAGGGGGCGAGCCACTGGTAAGAAACGATATCGTAGACGTAGTGAGAGCAATCAGAGAGAGCGGCGGCATAGTATCCATAGTGACCAACGGCTCCTTACTATCAAAGTACGCCGGGGAACTCGCCGAACTAGTATCACATATAAATGTAAGCCTACACTCCCTAAACCCCACAGTATTCTATAGGATAACACGTGGAAGACTCGAACCCGTTCTTAAAGGGATAGAAGAAGCTCTGCACCACGGTATAAAACTTAAAATAGACTACGTAGTACTAGCGCTGAACAATAATGAATACACCGAGATAATCAATTATGCAAGCAGCCACGGAATAGATCTTAATATAATAGAGCTTATCCCACTAGGCATGCCCCTAACCGAATACCAGAGATTACATGCCCCAATGGATCCCATAGAGAAATACCTCGAGAAAATCGCTGTCAAAAAAGATAGAAAAACATTCCAGAACAGACCAACCTATATCTTACCCAGCGGAATAGAGGTTACAGTGATTAAAGGCATATGTAATCCTGAAATGTGCCTTCACTGTACAAGGATTAGGATGAGCCCCGACGGCAAGATCAAAACCTGTATCTACAGGAATGATAACCTACTCGACGCATACCCCTATATTAAGTCACGCGACGAGACCGGGCTGAGAAAACTTTTCATAAAAGCAAATAGTCTAAGAGAACCCTTCTTCAAACCAGAGAAAACCCCTGAGGCGATACAGAGTGTCAATGATAGATATCACCTCGAAAAAAGAAGTCTATAGAGAAGCAACGGCAGAAGGCATAATAAAGCTCAGGAAAGAAACCGTGAAAAGAATCTTGGAAGGAAGAGTTGAAAAAGGAGACGTGTTCACGATATCTAAGATCGCCGCAATAAATGCTGTTAAGAAAACCCCTGAGCTAATCCCATTATGCCATAACATACCGATAACGCATGTAAATGTCGAGTTCGAAATACTTGACGACGAACGCATAATGTGCAGAGTAACTGTTAGAACAACGGCGAAAACCGGTGTAGAGATGGAGGCTTTAACCGGGGTTAGTACTGCGTTGCTCAACGTATGGGATCTAGTTAAGAAGTATGAGAAAGACGAGAATGGCCAGTACCCCTTCACACGTATTGATAGTATTAGAGTCGTATCCAAGATTAAGAAGAATCTCTCTTCTTAATGCTACTACGATCTATTCTTTTATCTCCTACCACCCAGAACTCTCCATCATCTCTAACTTCCAGTTTGAATATGGGTGCGTGATGTTTTATTGTTTCAAGCACTTCTCTAGCGGCATTAAACCCGGTATTGCGGTCGACCGCGGAGACTAGAATATAAATCGTTGTATCTCCTGGCGGTAGTTCGCCTATTTTGTGATAAACATAGACTTTTCTAAGATTATCGTATTTCTCCACAACCTTTCTGACTAAGTTATACATGATCTTGCGAATATACTTATCATATGTTGTATATACAAGCTTCTCAACTCTCTTTCCCTCAACAACCCCTTTAACAAAGCCTATAAAAGCGACTATTGCTCCTGCACCTTCTTCACTAGTTTCTCTACGTATCGATGCTACCAATTCGTCCAGCGACGGTTCATTCTCGCCTATATCAATCTCTATTTTAGGAACGCTCATAGTTATCCGCCCGATCCGGGAGGTATTAATGCTATTTCATCTGTAGGTTTACAAAATATGTTCTCACCGGATCTACCATTGACGTATATATTTAGTGTAATATCGAGTTTCTCTAATACAGGATATCTTCGTCGTAGTTCCTGTACTAGTTCATTAGCGCTGATCTCATTCTTATCTATATCAAGTAGAACCTTATCTGAGCCAAGAATGTCAATTAGTAACCCGTATACCTTGATAGTGTATCTTGGCAGAAATAATCACCTGTTTTCATCATGGGATGAATTAACCCTATATAAAGGTTTCTCATGAATTGTAAGCTCGTTTTGTAAAACAAACTATTAAAGTTAGGATAACACAAATACCTATGGAACAATCCGAAAAGGTGGCAACCATGAACAAGTATGGTATAGTAGGTCTAATCATACTTATAGCAATAGTCATCGGTGGAGCAGCATACTACATGAGCATGCAGCAAACACAAACTACAACTACTACTACGACAACAACGACAACTACAACACCGCCAACTCAGACAACCACTACTACATCCACATCGGGTCTAACACATACAGAGGTAGAAGCAATAAAGTATATGGCTGAAGAGGAGAAACTCGCTTACGACGTATACAATAAGCTGACAGAAATGTATCCCAACGTACCAATATTCGCAAATATAGCGAAAAGCGAGGCCACCCATGTCAAAGCAGTGATGAGCCTTGCCGAGAAGTATGGCATATCGATCAAACTAGGTGCCCCAAGCCAGTTCAACAATACTCATATACAGGAACTCTACGATCAACTCGTGAAAGAAGGTTCTAAGGGCCTCGAAGAAGCCCTCAAAGTAGGAGCACTTATTGAAGAGACTGATATAAAGGATCTACAGGAATGGATCGCTAAAGTACAGCATGAAGACATAAAGCAAGTGTTCGAATGCCTCATGATGGGGTCACGCAACCACCTAAGGTCATTCGTGTCGACGCTGGAGAAAATGTTCAATGTAACCTATACACCACAGGTAATATCACAGCAGGAATATGAGGAAATAATAAACTCCCCAATGGAGACAGGGCCTAACAACGTGTGCTCAAGCCTTGGAATAGATATAGGTGCCAACGTAACAACAACTCCAAAAGGATCTTCAAAGTAAACAATACTATTTTTCCCATAAAACGGGGCAAATACGTCTAAATACTATCCTTATCCTACAATCTAGCAATAATCTATAGTATTATTATTTACATTAATACAGCAAATTCAGTTAATACAAGGATGAAAATGAGAATGGTAGCCGGGCGGGGATTCGAACCCCGGTCACGGGGGTTCTCCCCGTTGCGGGACGGGCCAGAGCCCCGCATCCTTGGCCGCTAGACGACCCGGCTACTTCCAAGCTATAGATAGGATTTCCGTAGGGGTCTTAAATGTTTTCCGACGATAGCCCCGGGCAATCCATTATCTTTTCGAAACATTCTCTTAGGAGAATGTATGAGAGAAAAATATCATTAGATGAAGTCCTAGAAGTTCTTTCCAGTCCTTTAGGTATAATCTATGATAAGCACAACGATGTATACATAGCGCTTGGCCACCAGGGAATAGCCGTAGTCTACGCGTTCAGAGCTAGTAAGATAGAAATACTCACAGTTCTAGGGAAAAGAGAGTTCTCAGCTCTCCAGAAGAAATTCGGAGAACGGAGATACAAGACTATATGGCCAGGAACGCGTATTTTATAATCCCTTCTATACACTCTGTATTAACCAGTGTGGGCCCGTAGCTCAGCTAGGTAGAGCGGCGGGCTTTTAACCCGTAGGTCCCGGGTTCAAATCCCGGCGGGCCCGCTGGCCCTTTTCCTCCCATATTTACCGCATTTATCCTAATACATTCGGGAATTACTGCTAGATTTTTATGGAAGATATCCTTTCAGGATAGCATATCTCGAGATTGTTGATGCGAGCATATGGGCTATTCTTAGTGGTTCTGGGACAGGGCTATAGGTCATCAATTTCTTCAACAGCGTGGACGCTTCTTTTATCGGTAGGCCTACAGAATAGAATCTTACGACGCGCCAAGCAGTCATCAAAGGCGTTGAACGCGTATATACTCTTCTTATAACATCGTATCTCTTTTGATAATCCTTAAAGTGTTTCACGAGTGCATGCTTAATCCTTTCAAGATCCAGGGGATACTGGATGAATGTTATCACCGGAATACTTGTCTCCATGTAAATCTTATCTGGATCCGCTATGTCGAAACCAGCATATGTTATGCCGTCAAGCATGATTACGGGGTTCGACGAGTACAATGATAGGTTCTCGGCCATATCTATGATCATACGTGTTGCATTAAGCCCATCAATTAAGATCTTATCATGGACTATTCTGCGGATTCTTCCATCACTATAAAGAACTCCTATGAGAAGGGTTTTACCGTTTAGACTCTTAAATGAAGGTAGAAAATAACCGTCATCAAATGCTATTATGTCACGCTTCACCTAGTGCTTCCTCCATGATTGTGAGAAGATCACGGGGTATCTTAACAATTTTTGTCTTCCCATATCTCCCCCTATTTACAACTAGTGCTGTCGCGAGGCCTAGCATGTCTAGTTCGTTGATTATCTCGCTTACCCTACGCTGTGTCAGCGGGTCATATCCGTAGCTCATAGCGATCTCTTTGTACTTGCTGTAAATCTCCCCTGTAGTCCCGCTCCCCTTAGTCTTAACAAGGTATATGATTGCATTAAGGACGAGTTTTGCATGTAGTGGGAGAGTTGATACTGCCTGATATATTCTCCCATACTCTATTTCGCGAGAAGCCTGTATGACATGTTTTATCTCTACCTTATTAGCGCCTTGCCTCTCCGCTATTTCTCCCGCGACACGTAGTAGATCGAGGGCTCTACGGGCATCACCGTGTTCTCTAGCAGCGAGGCCTGCACAGTATCTCACTATTTTCTCGGAAACAGCGCCTGGAACGAACGCTTTTTGCGCTCTCTCCCACAGTATATCGAATAGTTGTTCGGCGTCATAGGGTGAGAAAACTATCTCTTCTTCTCCTAGACTGCTCCTAACACGTGGGTCGAGCGTGTCGACAAAGTTTATATCGTTCGTTATACCTATGATCGCTACCTTCGCGTTCTCTAAGTCCTCGTTTATCCTGACCAGCTTATAGAGGAGATCATCGCCGTGTCTCTTGACATAATAATCTATTTCGTCAAGCGCGATGATATGGAGGCCTCCCCAGTTCTCCAGAGCTTGTACGTAGCGAGTATATATTTCCGATATAGCTATTCCTGACAAGGGTATTCTTAGGCCTAGGCTTCTAGCTATCGATGCTAGGACACGATACGTGGTATCGACTTTTCTCGTGTTTACATAAGCATATTTTATCCTAGCTCCAAGGCTAGGTGCTTTCTCCATAAGTTTTTTCAGCACGAACTTCGTTACAGCTGTTTTACCCGTTCCGGTCAATCCATAGATTAGTATATTGCTCGGTCTTTCCCCCTTCAACCCTACAACGAGTATCTCGACGAGCTTCCTTATCTCACGTTCTCTATGAGGCAGGGTCTCGGGAATATAGTCGGGCAATAATATTTCTTTGTTAACAAATATCCGTCCATGCCTCTTCAAACGCTCTTCTATTATCTTATCGATAATGTCGCTCAATATCTCGGCATCCCCCGCGCCGCCACAACTAGGACTGAGCAGACTATGTTGATTCTTGGATATATATTATAATGGGGGATAGAAAAACTATGGGCTAATGAAATAATTGGATCATCCTATTATTTCGGTCCGATAAGTTCCTCGACTTCTTTACTACCATGCTTAATTGCTTCAACTTGCTCAGGATCCAGGCGCCTTAGAAGCTCTAGGAACTCCCCAATATGTTCTTTTTCCTCTTTCGCGATATCAAGGAAAACCCTCTTGACACCTTCATCCTGGATGAGATGAGCGAATTGAGTGTAGAAGTTTACAGCGTCAAGCTCAGCCATAATAGCCCATCTAATAGCCTGGATCATTTCTTCGCGAGATAATGGTTCTTTACGCGTAATATCTATAGGATTCTTACCAAGCATATAGCACACCTCTTACAGGTACAAGTGTTTTGAATAACTATTACTTGTTTCCATAATTATATAGTAGTTATGCATGTGTTTTCTAAACCAAAATCTACGACGAGAAAGGCCTCAGTAATTAAACCTTATAACTTGATATGAGCAGTAATATTCCTATGATATCACAGAACCAAGCGTCTCCTAATGGATCTAATCCTATAGTTTCTCACCCCGAAATTTTAGAGAGTATCGTAAATGACCCAAACTTTCTAGCATGGTCAAAGCAACGCTACTCAAGCAGTGGCCACGCTATCTACGTATTATACAAGCAATAAGTATTCGTTAAGGATTATCGAGAACCGCTAATGATGAATTAGCTGAACTATAGGTGTGCTCGTAGAGTCTTGGAAGCCACACCAGCTCTTAGAGACTACGCGCTACTCATGTATGATATCAGCCTAGAAATCAATACCAAGCTACTGCGAAAATACATGCCGCCGAAGAAGATCGAAGCAATAACTGGGAGTATCCTCGAGTTCGAGATAAAGGAGACATGGAAGCCGTGAGAATCATTGAGAAAGCGCTAGAGTACATAAATGATATAGCCAGGAGAAACACCGAGTACAAGCTACCCATGATAATAACGTTCTTCACAGGGCTAAGGAGCACCGAGATAAAAATACATGCTCGACAACTGGAGCAGACTTAGGAAGATAAGGCTTGACGGAGTATATCTAGTAGGTACTAAACTATGGCAGGGTCAAGAAAAGGGCCTACATAACATTAATGCCTGAAAAGCTATACCAGCTCATAAACGAGCAACTGGAAAGATCATGTCAGACACTAGTTTGGGATAAACATAGGCCTATTCAGAAAAGCCTGGATAGTCATAACGTCAGGCTACCTAGACTATGGAGAAAAGATCTGCTACAAAGCAGACTTAGAACAGTACAGGTAAAACATTATACCAAGCATACCAAGCTGATAAGCCAGAAATAAATTCTGTAAAGCCTTCAAGCCCTACCTATATCTCCTAGATCTGCTCACCGAGAACACCGCTGAGAACACGGTTCATTAAGAACAAGAAATCAACGCCTTTCTTTGTTATCTCAATGCTTGCAGGCTTCCCTTTCCTTACATTTACCAGCCCTTTTATCTCGGCATACTCTATATGTTTCCTAACCTTAGTATAATTGACCTTAACACCTTCTTTCTGCCTATATCGTTTGAAAAGTTCTGTCATAGAAATTCCAGGGTTCTCATATACAATGTTTAGCAATTTATAAAGTACCACGATATCAATCTCCATGCTCACCATGCTCACTATTAATCACCATTTATACGTTTTCTAACTTGTGAATTTATTAAGCTATCATATTAATATTCTGTAAAAGCGAGATATAGACTCCGATCATATTACAACCAATTAAACTAATATTCAGTTCTGGATAGAAAGGTGAAGACTAATGAATATGTTTACGCAGAAAAACCTACTAGATATTCATGCCGTAAGAATTTCTACGTATTCTTGAAGGATTAATCGATAGAAACGATAGAATACCAGCCATTGTATGGGATGATGCCACTTCTGACTAGGACACCAGAAATATATGAGCAAATTCACAATAGCTGTCCGTGAACATTTCAACGTTTTAAGAACCCATATAGCAGTAATACCAATGCTGAGGATACATAGATTTTTACGAAGACCCTAAATAACGTATAAGCTATGCACGTTGCTACTATGACAACGATGAAGACAGTTTATTCTTCGGAGAAGAACGGCCTAGCCCCTAGGCTGAACACTACTTTACCGTATAATGGAAAGACTACCCACAACACCTCGAGAAGCGAAAACAATACATGGAGATCGGATACGATAAGCTCAAAAACAGTCTCGAAGAAATAGCCGAAGAAGCAACATTAGAACTAGAAGAAATATCATCAAAATCAAAATATGTTACTTCGAAGAAGAAAGATGCCAAAACTTGCTAATCTCGAAGAACTAGTTAAAAACACTGATTTAATCCGTCTAAGGGAGATGCAGCCACTAGATGCGGGCCAGGACAATACTTGCGCCTATCACTGCAGCCATAATGTTGCTTGACAACGTTACAATTATTTTTAGCAATATAGTCAGGCACAGCAGAACTAAACCCCATAGTATCTTTTTCCTTTCGAACCCATTCCTGTACGTTTGTTTCAGCATATTCAAGATCCTAGCTGCAGCTTACCTAACGTATAGGTTTGTTGAAAATAAAGAAGCGCTACTTGTATGGGCTATAGTTATGTTTTTCTTCATACGAGCAATAATAATGAATACGGTGAACTGGCTTGCCTGAGAAAATATACTTGACCCTTATAGGCATACTAGCCATTATAGTTGCATCACTACTAGTTACTGGTTTCCAGCGTCCTCAGACAATAATAATTACAACAATTACAACTAAGACCGTCTACCAAACGATTACCGAGACCCGTACCAAGACAACAACCTATACAACAACAAAATATGAGACAACAATGAGCTATAAGACCATAAGGACAACAACCACAGTGATAAAGAACATAACGGTATATACGCTGAGCCAAGACCCAGACATAAGCATTAAGATAAAGCCGGTATGGTATCAGGGCCTATTCATAGAGAAGATAAGGATCTACATAACAAACAACGGCAACACAACTAAGTACAACCTACTCCTAGTAGTCATAACCGAGAACAGCTTCGGATACAAGACCACAATAAAGAAAATAGACGAGCTAGACCCAGGCACAACACTCCAGGAAGAAATAAACCCAGCACCAGCAACAACAAAATACTACATCACAATCCTACAACCAAGAAAATAAACGGATGAATTTGAGTGCTGCTATGAGCCATAGTAGTCCGTAGATGGATAGTATTATGACGGCTATATCGGGCCTGTAGAACGCCAGGCATAGGATTACCAGTATAGGCAGCACTCCAACCAGAAATACAAAGAACCAATAATACCTATCCTCAGTTATATCCAGAAAAGTCATTCCATGTTCATCCCAGAAATCCTGCTGAGTATTCTTCGTGCTTCTCTCCTATCGCTCGCATCGATCAGCTCATGGATGTTTCTTAGTAGCTTGTCGAAGGCTTTCCTGCTGTGCTCCTTCAACACAACAGTATCTGTGAAGAAGCATGTCTTGCCAAACCTAGCTCTTCTAACCTCAACTGAGACCAACCATGATGGAATAATTATTGATACCTCAACAGAACCACCGCCGAGATCGCAGAATACCCTATAACCGTTAAACGTGGTCTGTAAGACACATTTATCGCCAAGCCTATAAACCGCCATGCCTTACTCGTCCCTGTTTTCTCTATTTCTATTTTAGAAATTTATAAAGTGTTTGTAATATAATCTGTGATATACCTGTGATAAAGGGGGTGCTCGGAAAACTTAAATATTTCTAAAAAAGAAATAAAATACATAGTGAAAACATGGAGCTCCGAGAACTCTCAGGCCCGGAATTCGTTAGGCTACATGGAAGAACACGGGATAAAGCCTTCTGATCTCGGTATTAAGCCTCATTATAAGTACATGCTGAAGAAGGGAGAGCGTAGGCCCAGCCGTGATCTCATCATTAAACTTTATAACCTGATATGGGGTAGTAGGAAAAACGGGATATGTGGGCCGGTAGCTCAGCCTGGAAGAGCGCTCGGTTGGCATCCGAGAGGTCCCGGGTTCAAATCCCGGCCGGTCCACCATTCTCCCAATGCGGGCCTTAAAACCATCATTAAAGCTTTCACGGATATTATAAAGTAAATCCGTTTTAGCGATAATATTGGTATTTAAGTAATTTTTATCAGATATGTAAAACTATAATATTATTCCCGAACGATAAGCTTAAGACCCCGTATTATAATCTCCCCCCTTAGGAACTACGTGCTTGATTTGGGAGTAGATAATGTTATCGAGGTAGGGATCAAGTTATGTCAAAGAAACACCCTAATATTTTAGAACATGAGCTCGTACCTAAACATGAAATATTATCTCCTGAAGAAGCTTTAGAGGTTTTGAAAAAACTAAATATAAAGCCTTACCAGCTCCCCTGGATCAGCATAAACGATCCTGTCGTTAAAGCTATAGGGGCTCACCCAGGCGACATAATCCGCATTATAAGGAAGAGCCCCACTGCAGGCGAAACAATTGCTTACAGATACGTGGCTGTAGATACAGTTAAACCAAGAAAGAAGGGTGCTTAAAAGTGGCTACACGATCAAAAGCTTTTCCATCACCCGATGATCGATGGATTGTGATGAAGAAATTCTTCGAGGAAAAAGGACTAGTACGTCAGCACCTAGACAGCTATAATAGATTCATCTCAAAGACTCTGCCGGAGATAATAGATGAGTTCAAGGTAATCGAAGTACCAGGTATAGCTAAGGTCATAATAAAGGGGTTCCGGATAGGCAAACCAGTCGTAAGAGCGATCGAGGGATTCGAGAAAGAAGTAACCCCCCTCGAGTGTAGATTGCGTAATCTAACATATGCTGCACCCGTATATTTACGATTATCAATAGTGACTGATAGGGGAGAAGAACAAGAGCAGGAAATACTACTAATGGATCTCCCGATTATGTTGAAATCAGATATCGATCCACTCAGCAAAATGTCCAAGGAAGAACTAGTAAAGATCGGTGAAGACCCG
>Ga0256835_1000522_pt1 | contig 28312 bp, 29 predicted proteins | sample PIR30metaG_FD_185972 | JGI IMG/M metagenome (GOLD analysis project Ga0256835, IMG submission 185972) | Hydrothermal vent microbial communities from East Pacific Rise, Pacific Ocean - PIR-30 | ecosystem: Environmental > Aquatic > Marine > Hydrothermal vents | place: Pacific Ocean: East Pacific...
TGGCCAGTACGCTCTATTTTTACCGAGACCTGGGATACAGAGTGATCCTCCACATATGGCTGATAGAAGGAGCCTGGGTGTGGGTCGCCGCACGTCCCGCCTGCCATATCGGTGCCAGTGGCCTGGTTTACGGCCTGGCCTCCTTCCTCTTCTTCAGCGGCTTGATCCGTAATCATGTACCCCTTGTCGCCATCTCTTTGCTCGTGGCATTTCTTTACGGCAGCATGATCTGGGGAATCTTCCCTATCCTTGAAGAGATCTCCTGGGAATCCCACATGATGGGAGCCCTGGCCGGACTCATCCTCGCGATCCTTTATCGCCATGAAGGCCCGCAAAAACCCCCTCCCTCCTGGGAACTGGAAGAAGAGGAGGAAGATGACGTGGAAGATGAAAATATCAGCATCTCCTAATCCTTTTTTTTCGTATGTTTGCATGCTTTTTTCGCAGGATTTTTCAATAAACTGACTATCTGACAGTTGCGATTAAACGAAAAGATGAAAAAAGAGGATCTTTGGGGAGGACTCCCCACCATGGAAACCGTCAGCCAGGAACAAGGAACGGTTTCGGCCAGCAAGACCGGATTGCTCGTGGGAAACCGGATCCCACGGGATTTCTTTGAAGTGGCAGGATGCGGGGAAAGCGATATCACCATCCATGCGGGTTCTTTTCATCTGGCCCTGCAAGATGCGGGCATCGAACGGTACAACATCATGACCTACTCTTCGATCCTCCCCGGTATTGCACGAAAAGTGGACCCTCCCGCCCAAATGGTCCACGGCGCTGTCCTGGAATCGATCCTCTCCGTCAGCCATGCCGAGGCCGGACAAACCGCCACGGCAGGAATCATCTATGCCTGGCTCTACGACCGACTGTCCGGCAAACGATATGGTGGCCTGGTCTGTGAACACAACGGGAACTACCCGGTCGAAGAACTGAAAACGAAACTGTACGCCAGCCTGAACGAACTGTACGAGAACGGTTTCTCCGACCATTATGTGCTTGACCAACCCACTCTCTTGTGGAAGAGTTTCTCTCCCACAAAAAAGTTCGGAACGGCCTTGGTAGGGCTTTGTTTCAGCTCATACGTTTATCCGATCCTCCAGCCATGACCTATCCTCCATACGGCGATCTTCCTTCGCCTTACACCGATCCGGAAACGGCAACGTATGTGCTGTTGCCTGTCCCCTATGATGCCACCAGCACGTGGATGAAAGGGGCCGACCGTGGCCCCCGGGCCCTCCTGGAAGCCTCCGCACATATGGAACTCTATGACATTGAAACCGACAGTGAGGCATTCCGTAAAGGGATCCATACTGCACCCGCACTTGAGGTCCGCAACCTCCCCCCGGAAAAAATGGTGCTGCAAGTAAAGAATGCCGTGGCCGAATGGCTGGCCCGTAATAAAACGGTCGTCACCGTCGGCGGGGAACACTCCGTCGCGATCGGCGCTTTCTATGCCCATCAGGAACGCTGGCCCGGCCTGAGCGTCCTGCAATTGGATGCCCATGCCGACCTGCGTGACCAATACGAAGGAAGTCCCTTCAACCATGCCTGCGTGATGGCCCGTATCATGGAAAAAGCTCCCGCCACCCAGGTCGGGATCCGGAGCATGGACATCTCGGAAAGAGCGAAAATGGATCCGCAGCGAACTTTTTGGGCATGCGATATCCATCCGGGAAAGAACTGGATCGAACAGGTCGTGGGATCACTCGGACCTTTGGTTTACATCACCCTCGACCTGGATGTCCTCGACCCCGGGATCTTCCCTTCCACCGGCACCCCGGAACCGGGGGGGCTCGACTGGTACACACTCCTCTCCCTTTTGAAAAAAGTGATCGCCGAAAAAGAGGTGGTAGGCTTCGATATCACCGAACTGGCGCCGAACCCTTCGAACAAAGCCCCCGATTTCCTTGCCGCCAAACTCATTTACAAGATCCTCTCATACCATAACGCATACCGGAAATGAAAAAAGAAGAGCTTCTGAAAAATCCTGTTGAACAGTTCGATATCAAACAGTTTGACAGCCGTCCTGTGATCGAGGCGATGAAAAAAATGTCGTTCTCGGCACGGGATACGGCCCGTGCGGCTGAGATCTTCGATAAGATGATCTCCGACCCCCATGTAACCGTCATCCTCACCCTCGCCGGAAGCACCAGCGCCGCAGGATGCATGGACATCTACACCGACCTGGTTCGCTACGGTATGGTGGATGTCGTCGTAGCCACCGGCGCCTCGATCGTCGACATGGACTTCTTCGAGGCTCTCGGTTTCCGCCATTACCAGGGCACTTCCCGCATCGACGACCGCCTCCTCCGCTCCCTTTACATCGATCGTATTTACGATACTTTCATCGATGAAAATGAGCTGCAGCAATGTGACCGAACGATCAAAGAGATCGCCGACACCCTGGGCAGGGGGATCTTCTCTTCCCGGGAGTTCATCCGGGAAATGGGCCGTTACCTCTCAGACCATGCCGTGAAAAAGAACTCCCTCGTCCTGGCTGCCTACGAAAATGAGGTGCCGGTCTTTTGTCCCGCGTTCAGTGACAGTAGCGCCGGTTTCGGCCTCGTGCTCCATCAATGGGAAAACCCTGACCAGCACGTCTCCATCGACTCCGTCAAGGACTTTCGGGAACTGACCCTGATCAAAATGGAAGCGGGGGAGAGCGGCCTTTTTATGATCGGCGGGGGGGGTCCCAAAAATTTCGCACAGGACACGGTGGTGTGTGCAGAGATCTTGGGCCGTGAGGTGCCCATGCACAAATATGCGGTACAGATCACCGTGGCCGATGTGCGCGACGGCGCCTGTTCCTCTTCCACGCTCCAGGAAGCCTCCTCGTGGGGGAAAGTGGATACCCACTACGAGCAGATGGTCTTTGCCGAAGCCACTACCGTCATGCCATTGATCGGCAGCTATGTATACCACCAAAGAAACTGGGAGAAAAGATCTCCCCGCCGCTGGAACCGCCTCTTTGACAAAAGCTGAAAAAATGACCGCTCCCGACACAACCCTGCCCCATGCCGTGATCTTCGACCTTGATGGCGTGATTACCGACACCGCTTCGGTCCACTTTTCCGCCTGTGTGGGAGGCATTGAAGCCAAGGCCCACCAACTTCATGCCGCCGCCCCCCGCTCGGTCGTCATCGAAGATGTGGAGGCAGGGGTACAGGCCAAGCGCAAAAGGAGGCTTTGACCTCTTCATCGGCATCGCCCGCAACGGGAACGACGATGTTCTCCGCCGGGCAGGAGCTCATTGGGAGGTGAAAGACCTCGAAGAGGTCGACCTCCCCTCAATCCGGCAACACCTGTCCCAAAACACTTGAAAGAAAAAAACCCGGCTTTCGCCAGGCCTCTTCTCCTATGCTCCTCAGGCTGGACTCGAACCAGCGACCCTCTGATTAACAGTCAGATGCTCTAACCGACTGAGCTACTGAGGAATTTTTTCGCTCGGCAAAAATACGACGTTTTCTTAAATTATCCAATATCTTTGCACAAAATTCTTGCCAGATGAAGAATCCTGACAACAAGGTCACGGGCATGGGCAACGCCCTGATGGACATTCTCGTGCGCATCGACTCGGACAGTCTCCTCCAACTGCTGGATCTCCCCAAAGGGAGCATGACGCTGGTGGAAAAAGAAAAGGCCGGGAGAATCCTTGATCATGTCCGTGCCCTGTTGAAAAGCTACACCCCCGGTGGTTCGGCCGCCAACACGATCCGAGGCATTGCCGCCCTGGGACACCCCGCCGCGTACATCGGATCGGTGGGAAACGACGAATTGGGGGAAATGTTCCGTAACAGTATGGCCGAAGAAAAGGTAGACACTCACTTGGTACGGGGAACCCAGCCCACCGGCTATGCCATCGGCTTCATCTCCCCCGACTCGGAACGCACCTTCGCCACCTACCTTGGCGCCGCTACCGAACTGGCTCCCGGACATCTCGACCCGAAAATGTTCACCGGCACCCGGATCTTCCATATCGAAGGATACCTGATCATCGCCCGGGAGCTGATCCTGAAAGCCCTGCAGATGGCCAAAACGGCCGGCGCCGAGATCTCCTACGACATGGCCAGCTACAACGTGGTGGAAGAGAACCGCGACTTCATCCGCACCCTGCTGGATGAGTATGTCGACATTGTTTTTGCCAACGAGGAAGAAGCCCGCGCTTTTACCGGCAAGGAACCCGCCGCCGCCATCGACGAGTTGGCTGATTATTGCCGCATCGCCGTGGTGAAAACCGGCGCCTCCGGCTCGCTCGTAAGGATGGAGAACGAAACCTACCTCATTCGTCCCGTCCCCGTGAAAAGCCTCGACACCACCGGTGCCGGCGATATGTACGCCGCCGGATTCCTGTATGGCTATGTCAATGGGATGCTCCCTGAACAGTGCGGGAAAATCGGCTCACTCCTCGGAGGAAAAGTCATCGAGGTGATCGGCACCCGCTTGCCGGAAACGACTTGGAAGGAGATTTTCAAACAGATCCAACTGATCCGGGAAGACTGAAAACGCTCACTTCCTCATTGTCCGGGAAAAGAGTGTAGGACTCTCTTCAAACAACGACGGAAGATCGTGGTCGAACCGTTCCAGGATCGTCCGCATGATCGCTTCCCGCATGAACTCCGATTTGCTGATCCGGTAGCGCTCGCAATAAAGGTTGAGCGCCTGCAACTCACGGTTGTTCAGCAGGATCGTCTGCTTGTTCGTGCGCCGTAACGAAGGTTCTTTGGTGCGCTGTCTGCCCAAAACGAATCGATTTGCTCTTTGCCTCAAAGATACGAAAAGGCACGACCTTCCCTCCCGTAACTTTTCAACAAATTAACAACCAAGCCTTTCATTCGAATTCTTTGGGCACCCCGCATATGAAAACCAACTCCTTTTCGGAAGAGGTGTTCCGGTACTGGTGCATCTCATCCGGCATCACCAGGGCAAAATCCCCTTCTTTCACCGGCAACTCCTCTCCCTTTTCGTTCACCAGCACCCCCTCCCCCGAGATGATATAATTCATATGTTCATAAGGATGCTTGTGATACGGTGTATATCCGCCCGGCTCGACCGTAAAAACCCGGTACGAATACACCGGCACCCCGTCATTGCGGGAAAGGGGCATCTGTTTATAGGCTCCCTGCGCTCCGGGCATGTCCACTCTCTTTTTTTCTACCTGATCCAGAGTCACAATCTTCATCTGAAAAAACTTTTATGGGTTCTTGTAGATCAAAATTCTTCACCGTCGATCCCTTGACCACCGGCGAGGTCTTGATCACCCTCCGCCGTGGCGGGATCTCTTTCCCCGGCTGGGTCAATCACTCGATCAGCAGGGGGGCCGCCTCCCGCACAGGAAAATCATATTTTTCCAGTGCCCGGACATACCCCTATTTGCGCAACCGGCCGATCCCCAGGGTCATGGGTGCGGGATAATGGACAATATGTTTATACCTATTCCGGATTCGTTGCCGCACAGCCGTATAAGCCGCCGCGCAATCTCTTTTATCGTAACCGTCATGCTCCCCTTTTTTCTGATTCCTGATCTCTGAAAGTAACAATTTTTTCCCAAATCTTCCACCTCCAATCCTCATTGCAAACGTTTGCGGGATCGATTGCAACATTTTATTGATATTTCGGGATAGATATATGCTTGGGCTTTTCTCTGTTTTTGTTTCGGGCACATTTCAGAATGCAACACGAGGATCAATCAAACCTAGACAGGTGAAAAAGAGATTGTTCGGCAGGATCACATCGTTGTTCCTCGGCATCTTCCTGATGTCGGGGATGTTGTTCGCCCAGCAGGTCACGGTAACCGGCCGGGTGACAGACACTCCCGACGGCTCACCCTTACCGAGCGTGAACGTCGCGGGAAAGGGAAAAGCCCTCGGTACCCTCTCCGGCCCCGACGGAAAATATTCCATCACCGTCAACCGGAGCGATACCCTCGCATATATGTTTGTCGGCTACCAAAACCGCGAAGGGGTGGTACGCGACCAAACCGGCATGGACGTCGCACTTGAATTCAGCGAATGCTCGATGAAGGAGGAGGTGGCCATCGGCTACGGCACGGTCAAGAAAGAGGTTGCCACCGGGCCGGTGTATGCCGTCAGCGCTGAAGACTTCAACCACAGGGCAATCACCTCATCCCAGGAGCTGGCCACCAGTAAGATCGCAGGTGTCCGGATCACCGGCGCCGACGCCATGATCCGTATCCGCGGCAAATCGAGCTGAATTCCGTATTCTTCTTCACCATCCCGGGCCCTAAGATGATCTGGCAGTTCGAAGAACTGGGCTACGATTACTCCATTGATTACAACGGCCGTACCGGCGAAAAGCCCATCCGGTGGGACTATTACAACGATCCGGCACGAAAACGCCTCCACGATGTCCTGATAGTCTTCATCTCCCTGCACCGGGAACAATCTCTCTTTGCCTACGGGAACCCCGCCCTCGAGGCAGGGGGAGCTGTGAAGACCCTCTCGATACAAGATACTTCCATGCAGGCGTTCATTGCCGGCAATTTTGAGGCTACCCCCAGACGGTCACGCTCACCTTCCCCGCCGCCGGCGCCAGGTATGAATATTTCAGGTGAACCTCGTCCCGGTGAATACCTGTTCAATACCACCCGAAAACTCTCCCAGCCCGACCTGCCCCTGGCATTGCCCCCACTGTCGCAGGAGGAGCTTCAACTGGAAGTCTCCCTTTATGGTACAGAACTGCACATCTCTCTCGGAAGCAAAAGAGAACAGTCCTGCATAGCCGAACTGCTGGTCCCTCCAGGTCAAACCCTCTCCCTGAACACCTTGCAACTGATCCCCGGAGAAAACCGGTTTTCGCTCTCCTTGACTTCCCCGCTCCACCCTGGTGTGTATATCCTCGGGATCATACGGACGGACAGGCAAACCTTGCGCAAGATCCCCGTGCAAGAAAACCGGCAACCCGGATCCTCCTCCGGGAATAATTTTTTTTGTTCAAATATAAATTTCTACTTTTGCACGATAATTTTTTGAGGGATGTGTGTGAGGAATGCGGAAAGGTATAAGATCCCTTTCAAGGGATTGAAAGAGGGGGAGCACACCTTCGATTTCGAGATCGATCGTTCGTTCTTTGAAAGCTTCGAGAGGTCAGAGATCAAGGAGGGAGACCTCCACGCCCGTGTGAACATGCAAAAAACACCCCGGCTCCTGACGCTGGAGTTCCACATCTCCGGGTCGGTACGGATTCCATGCGACCGGTGTCTGGATGAATTCGAGATGCCCCTGTCTTTCCGTGAAACCCTTTTTGTCAAACTGGGAGAACGCTTTGAAGAAGAATCTGCGAATACGATCATCATCCGGGAAGAGGACGGAGCATTCGTCATCAGTCAATACCTCTACGAATTCGTCCATCTGGCCCTCCCCATGCGCCGTGTCCATCCCGATGATGAAAACGGGCACCCCACATGCAACCCCTTTATGTTAAAAAAACTGAAAGAGTTGTCTGTATCGGTAGACCCCAAAGAAACCGAAATGACAGATCAACGCTGGTCTGCTTTGAAAGATTATTTTAAGAACGCAAATTAGAAACTGGAAAAACTTGGAATTATGGCACATCCGAAACGCAAAACATCCAAGCAGAGAAGGAACAAAAGAAGGACCCATTACAAGGCTGCCATCCCTACCGTGACTACCTGCCCCAACTGCGGGGCTGCTGTACTTTATCATCACGTCTGCCCGGAATGCGGATATTATCGTGGTAAACAAGCCATCGTTAAGGAAGCTTCCGTCTAAGGAACTTTTTTCCCCATGATCCGCATCGGTTTAGACGTGATGGGCGGGGATTTTGCTCCCAATGCCGTACTGGGCGGTGTAATAGCCGCGCAGAAAGATCTGCCCGACGACGTCACAATTGTGCTCATTGGCGACGAGAACGCCATTGAACACTATTTCGACGAACGAAACGAGCGTCCCGCTCGTTATGAGGTGGTCCATTCCCCGGAAACGATCGAAATGGGAGATCATCCCACCAAAGCTTTTACCAAAAAGCCCCGCTCGAGCATTGTCATGGGCTTTCGTCTGCTCGAGGAGGGACGGATCGACGCATTCGCCAGTGCCGGCAACACCGGTGCAATGCTAGTGGGTACCACCATGACCATCAAGACCATTCCGGGCGTGATACGTCCCACCATCGCCGCAACCATCCCGAATATCCACACCGACCAGACCATTCTTCTGGACGTCGGAATCACTCCCGACTCCAAACCCGACGTGCTCTATCAATACGGCATCCTCGGATCGCTGTATGCCAAATACGTCTTCAAGATCGAAGATCCCCGCGTCGCCCTCCTGAACATCGGAGAAGAACCGGCCAAGGGAAATCTCGTCACCAAATCCGCTTATGAACTGATGAAGGATTCCCGGCAATTTCATTTTGTCGGGAACGTGGAGGGGAACGACTTCTTCGTCCGGGACAAGGCCGATGTGGTGGTCTGCGACGGCTTCGTGGGAAATATCGTGCTGAAAGAGGCGGAAGCCCTTTACTCGCTCGCCAAAGCCCGCGGTATTCACGACCCTTTCATCGAAAGATTCAATTTCGAAAACTATGGCGGCACTCCCATCCTCGGCATCAACGGGAATGTGATCATCGCCCACGGCATATCCAACGAAAAAGCCATCAAGAACATGCTCCTCCTCACGCTCGAGATCGTGAAGGCAGGACTTACCGAAAAGATTCTCAAAGCATTCGAATACTGATATGGAACGACTTCGCGCAGCGATCACAGGCGTACATGCCTGGGTACCCGAGTACAGGCTTACCAACGACGAGTTGGCCACGATGGTGGACACCTCCGATGAATGGATCATGCAACGCATCGGGATCAAGGAACGCAGGATCCTGAAAGGCAAAGGCCGTGGCTCATCTTACATGGGCGCCAAAGCGGTCAAAGGCCTTCTCGAAAAAACCCATACCTCTCCCGATGAGGTCGACCTGATCCTGGTCTCCACCATCACCCCCGACCGCGTCTTCCCCGCCACAGCCAACATCATCGCTGATAAAGTGGGAATCAAGAACGCCTGGGGATACGACATCAACGCTGCCTGTTCCGGATTTATCTTCACCCTGCAGACAGCCGCTGAATTCGTGGAGTCCGGCAGATACAAAAAAGTTGTCGTCGTCGGTGCCGACAAAATGTCGGCCATCACCGACTACACCGACCGTACCACCTGCCCCCTTTTCGGTGATGCGGCTGCCGCCGTACTCTTGGAACCGACCACCGAAGACGTCGGGATCATCGACCATATCCATCATGTCGATGGCTCCGGCCGCAAATACCTCTACATGAAAGCCGGGGGGTCCGAATATCCCGCCTCGATCGAAACGGTCAAGAACCGTGAACATTTCGTCTACCAGGAAGGGAAAGTGGTCTTCAAGTTTGCCGTCACCCGTATGGCCGACGTGTCGGTCGAGATGATGGAAAAACATCACCTCACCCCCGAAACACTCGACTGGCTGGTGCCCCATCAGGCCAATATGCGGATCATCGAGGCCACCGCCCAGCGAATGGGCCTGCCCAAAGAAAAGGTGATGATCAACATCCAAAAATACGGCAACACCACCTCCGCTACCATCCCGCTCTGCCTCTACGAATGGGAAGACAAGCTCAAAAAAGGAGACAACCTCATCCTCGCCGCCTTCGGCGGTGGATTCACCTGGGGAGCCATCTACCTCAAATGGGCCTACGACGGAGGAAAAAAAGCATAAATGGAACCCCTTTGCAGAAAGTTTTTTACCTTTACCCGGAGTCTGAGAAAAAAAGAAAGAACGAAAAATGGGCAAGTACAACGGTTCTGACAACAGTGTAGTCGTCAACTTCATAACCGCCGGTACCGAGATTACCGGCGACCTGATCTCCAACGAAGGGATCCGTATCGAAGGAACCCTCACCGGCAACATCACTACAAAAGGAAAACTGGTGATCGGCGAGACCGGGAAGGTAAAAGGGGAGATCGTTTGCAAGAATGCGGAAATCTTCGGAGCCATCGAAGGAAAGATCACGGTGGCCGAACTCCTCTCCCTGCGGAAATCTTCCCGCATTAACGGCGATATCCTCACCAATAAACTGGCTATCGAACCGGGATCCAAGTTCACCGGTAACTGCAATATGAGCGATGACGCAACCACCACCCGAAGCTTCAAAGAGAAAAAAGCAGAAAAATCTGCTGCAGAAGAGCCGAAGACCGCTTAAAAACTACGCCAAGTACACTTCCCTGGCCATGGAGATGGCTCTCATCATCGTGGCCGGTGTCTTCGGAGGATGGAAACTGGATGAAAAGCTGGGTCTCTCCTTTCCCGTCTTTACACTTATCTTCTCCATACTAGCCCTCTTCCTGGCTCTTTATGTTGCCGTCAGAGATTTCCTAAGGATGAACAAATGACACCCCTCCAACGTAAAGCCCTCCTTCGACTGTTCTTGCTCACCCTTTTGCTGGGAGGAGGGGCTTTCGCAGTGGCTCTCTCCCCCCTTTCATCATGGTATCTACCGGCTTTCCCCGTATTGCTCTTGTCCTTTGCACTGATCTATTTCCTGTTTGCCTGGGGGACCCTGGCAGCAGCTTCCGGGGATGAAAAAAGCTACCTCCAGCGTTTTCTCCTCATGATGGGGGTCAAGTTCCTGCTTCTCTTGCTCCTAATGACGGTTTATCTGGCCTTGACCCACCCCCACAGGGCCCCCTTCGTAGTCACAATTCTCATCCTGTACATCCTCTATTCCACCATCACCTACACCTTGCTCCTGCGGGCCCGAAAAAAAACCTGAGCATGAAAAAGCTCATATTCCGTAATACGGTTTTTTTTTTATTTTTGCTGGAAGCCTCTAAAGCCCGTACATGGTGAAAAAGATCAAACAGTGGATTTCGCTGCTCCTGCTCGCGGGAGTGTTCACCTTCTCCCTTACCTCAGCCATTCTCCCCTCCAGTCCTGCCCCAACCGAAAAGAATGAACAAACGCATTCTCTCCCGGCTGAAGAACAGACCTCAAAAGAGACGGGCCACCATTTCGATGCCGAGGAAATGATCATGGGGCACGTGCTCGACTCCTACGAATGGCATCTCCTCACCATCAAGGGCAAACATATCAGCATCCCCCTGCCGGTAATCCTTTACAGCAAAGAGAAAGGATTGAACATCTTCCTGAGCTCGAAATTTCATCACGGACACTCTTCTTACAAGGGTTTCCGTATCGCCGAAGAAGGGAAATACGCGGGGAAGATCGTGGAAGAGACTGCAGACGGTCAGGTAGTCCGCCCCATCGACCTTTCTCTCACAAAAACAGCGGTGGCCCTTGTCTTCAGTGTCATCCTCCTGATCTGGATCTTCACCTCGATCGCACGGCGTTATGAAAAACACCGCAACGAACCGCCTCACGGCCTGCAAAACCTGCTCGAACCGCTTATCATCTTCATTCGCGATGAGGTGGCCAAAGCTTCCATCGGCGAGGAAAAATACGAAAAATATCTTCCCTATCTGCTCACTCTTTTCTTTTTCATTTTCATCAACAACCTGCTCGGCTTGATCCCCATCTTTCCCGCAGGGGCCAATGTTACCGGGAATATCGCAATCCCCACGGTAATGGCCCTGTTCACTTTTGCGCTGGTGGTGGTCAGTGCTACGAAATATTTCTGGATCGATATTTTCAATACCCCCGGTGTGCCGTGGTGGCTCAAGTTTCCCTTCCCCCTGATCCCGCTGATCGAATTCTCCAGCCTGTTCATCAAGCATATCGTGCTGGTGATCCGACTTTTTGCCAACATTGTGGCAGGACATATCGTGGCACTGGGATTTTTCGCACTGATTTTTATTTTCGGAGAGATGAACACACTTGCCGGCTACGGCATCTCGGTGGTCACCATTGCCTTCACGGTGTTCCTCACGCTGCTGGAACTGCTGGTGGCGTTCATCCAGGCCTATGTGTTCACCCTCCTCTCAGCCCTTTACATCGGCTTGGCACTTGAAGAAGGACATTGATGCTTTTTTATACTTTCTAACTAAATTTTACGCTTATGTTAACTTTAATGATTTTGCTTCAGGCAGTAGCAGGTTCGACCCTGGGGATCATGGGTGCCGGGTTCGGTGCGGGTCTCGCTGCCATCGGCGCAGGTATCGGCATCGGTCAGATCGGTGGGAAAGCCATGGAGGCCATCAGCCGTCAGCCCGAAGCCGTCGGCGACATCCGCTCGAACATGATCATCTCGGCAGCCCTGATCGAAGGAGTGGCGTTCTTCGCCATCGTGATCTGTCTGCTGATCCTGTTCGCCGTTTGACTGGCATGCGACGTCCCCCCTGCGATTGGCAGGCGGACGTCGCTTCTTTTGAGAAACGACCGAAAATAATATTGCCATGGAACTTGTAACCCCTGATGCAGGATTGCTCTTCTGGATGCTGCTCTCCTTCACACTCGTGCTGATCGTGCTGAAGAAATTCGCCTGGAAGCCCATCCTCAACTCCCTCAAGGAACGGGAAGAGTCTATTGCCGAGGCCCTGCACGCCGCAGAAAAAGCGCGTGAAGAGATGGAAAAGCTGAAAGCCGACAATGAAGCGATCATCCGCAAAGCCCGCGCCGAAAGAGAAAAAATCCTTCAGGAAGCTCGGGAGATTAAGATCAAGATCGTCGAACAGGCCAAAGAAGAAGCCTCCCAGGAGGCCCAAAAAATGATCGAGCTTGCCCGCGTGAATATCAGAAACGAAGAGGCAAAAGCGCTCGAACAAATCAAAGCCCAGGTCGCCGACCTCTCGATCCGCATCGCAGAAAAGATCCTGCGTGAAAAATTGGGCGACAGCACCGAACAACAAAAACTGGTGGAAAAATATCTGAACGACCTCCAGCTCAACTGACAATCTCTCCCTTATGAACACCAGCAAAATATCGGTCAGATACGCCAAGGCGCTTTTCCTTTCTGCACAGGAGGCCGGCAAACTCGAAAAGATCTTCCACGACGCCGACCTCATACACCAGGTACTCAGGGAAGTGCCCGAGTTTCGCGAGACCCTTGGCAATCCGGTGTTGCCGGAAAAAGAAAAAATAAAAATCCTTGAACACACCTTTGGGCCTCATATCGATGAACTGACCTTCCGCTTCCTCAACCTTCTCTCCCGCAACAACCGTCTGGTCTACCTGCACGATATGATGCGGGACTTCATCGATCTCTACAAAAAAGAACTGGGCATCGCTTTCGCCACCCTTATCACCGCCGTCAAGATCAAAGAGGAGATCGTCAAAAAGATCGCGGAAAAACTGCAGGAGGCCCTCCACCAGGAGGTCCGGCTCTCTTCCCAAACCGACCCAGCCATCATCGGCGGGTTCATCCTCCGCATCGAGGACCTGCAATACGACGCCAGCGTAACCTCGGCGCTCAACAAATACAAACAGCAACTGATCAAAAGGAATTAAATAAAAAGCATCTGTTATGGCAACGATCAAACCCAGTGAAGTCTCCAGAATACTGAAAGAACAACTCGAAGGCATCGAATCGCGTGTCGAGTTGGAAGAGGTGGGAACGGTGTTGCAGGTGGGTGACGGGATCGCACGTATCTACGGCCTTACAAACGTCGAATCGAATGAGCTGATCGAGTTCGAGAACGGGGTCCGCGGGATCGTGATGAACCTCGAAGAGGATAACGTGGGTGCTGTGCTGCTGGGCCCCTCCGAAGGGATCCGAGAAGGCACCCAGGTGAAACGCCTCCACCGCATCTCCTCAATCATGGTGGGGAAACCCCTCCTGGGAAGGGTCATCAACCCGCTGGGCGAACCCCTCGACGGCAAAGGCCCCATCGAAGGCGAGCTCTACGAGATGCCTTTCGAGCGCAAGGCTCCGGGAGTGATCTACCGCCAGCCGGTGAACGAACCCGTACAGACCGGGATCAAAGCGATTGATGCCATGATCCCCATCGGACGGGGACAGCGCGAGCTGATCATCGGTGACCGCCAGACCGGGAAAACCGCTATCGCCATCGATACCATCATCAACCAGCGCCAGAATTATCTCGACGGCAAACCGCTTTACTGTATCTATGTGGCGATCGGCCAAAAAGGATCCACAGTGGCCAGCATCGCCAAAACCCTCGAAGATCATGGTGCCATGGACTACACCGTGATCGTCTCGGCCACGGCCTCCGACCCTGCGGCCTTGCAGTTCTACGCTCCCTTTTCCGGCGCGGCGATCGGCGAATTCTTCCGTGACACCGGGGAACACGCCCTGATCATCTACGACGACCTCTCCAAACAGGCCGTCTCTTACCGTGAGGTTTCCCTTTTGCTGCGCCGTCCCCCGGGACGCGAGGCTTATCCCGGCGACGTTTTCTACCTCCACTCCCGCCTCCTCGAAAGGGCGGCCAAGATCATCGAATCGGATGAGATCGCCCGCCAAATGAACGACCTGCCCCCGTCCATCAAGGATATGGTCAAGGGAGGAGGCTCCCTCACCGCCCTGCCGATCATCGAGACCCAGGCAGGGGACGTCTCGGCATACATCCCCACCAACGTCATCTCCATCACCGACGGCCAGATCTTCCTCGAGGCCGACCTCTTCAACTCCGGCGTGCGGCCCGCCATCAACGTCGGGATCTCCGTCAGCCGTGTCGGCGGCGCCGCTCAGATCAAGGCCATGAAAAAAGTGGCCGGAACCCTCAAACTCGACCAGGCCCAGTATCGTGAACTGGAAGCCTTCGCCAAGTTCGGCTCCGACCTCGATGCCGCTACCATGGCTATCCTCGACAAAGGCGCGAAGAACGTCGAGATCCTCAAGCAAAAACAATATTCCCCCATGCCGGTGGAGAAACAGATCGCCATCATCTTCGCCGGCACCCGTGGCCTGCTGCGGGATGTGCCGATCGACAAAGTGAGAGAGTTCGAGAAAGAATATCTCGAACTGCTCGAACTCAAGCATAAAGAGATCCTCGACACCCTGCGGAAAGGAGACTTCCCCGAAGAACTGGAGGAAAAACTCAAAGAGATCGTACTCGAAGTGGCTGCCAAATACAAAACCGACTAACCCCCGCATACTGCCATGGCAGGACTGAAAGAGATACGGAACCGGATCGCCAGTGTCAAGTCGACACGCCAGATCACCCAGGCCATGAAGATGGTGGCGGCAGCCAAGTTGCGCAAAAATCAGGACCGCATCTTGCGTCTGCGCCCTTATGCCAACAAAATGGCCACGATCATGGCCAGCATCCGTAAAGGCCTTGAACATGACCTGGAAATCCCCCTCATGCAAGCCCGCGACCCGGAAAAGGTGCTGATCATCCTCTTCACCTCCAACCGGGGGCTGTGCGGATCGTTCAACACCAACGCCATCAATGAAGCGCTCCACGTGGCAACCTCCGTCTACGGAGAACAGTGGAAGAAAAAGCAGGTCCGCTTCTTCGCCATCGGGAAACGGGGGGCCGATTTCCTCAAACAAAAGGGATATCCCCTCGTCGGCAGTGAGATCGAAATATACGATCGCCTCAGCTTCCAAGCCGTTTCAGAACTGGAAGAAAAATTCGTCCAGATGTTCCTTTCCGGTGAATACGACCGGATCGACTTCGTATACAACCGTTTTAAGAACGCGGCGGTACATCTCCTTACCCACGAAACCTTTCTTCCGGTAAGTGAGCCGGCCGAAGAGCCTTCCTCCCCTCTCTCCCCCAAAGAGGAGAGACACATCGCAACGGATTATATCTTCGAGCCGGATAAGGATACCTTGCTCGAAGACCTTGTCCCGAAAAACCTGCGGATCCAGTTCTTCAAGGCGATCCTCGACTCTTTCACGGCCGAACACGGCGCCCGCATGACCGCCATGCATCAGGCGACCGACAACGCAAATGAACTGATCCGTGAACTCACCCTGCATTACAACAAAGCAAGACAGGCTGCCATTACCAAAGAGATCCTCGACATCGTGGGAGGAGCTGAAGCATTAAGATAATCGAGGCACTCAACCCGGAGAAGGAATGATGTACACGTTCGAGCAACTATCGGAAAAGGTCAATCGGATCATCGGGGAGCTGGATATCCCGGACTCTCCGCCTGAGCTTTACGACCCGATCCGCTACATCCTCAGCATCGGAGGGAAACGTGTGCGCCCTGTTCTGGCTCTCATGGCTGCAAACCTCTTTAAGGACAATATCGAAGACGCCCTGCCCCCCGCAGTAAGCATTGAACTTTTCCATAACTTCACACTGATCCATGATGATATCATGGACCACGCCTCTCTGCGCAGGAACCATCCCACCGTACATACAAAATGGAACACCAATATCGGCATCCTCTCGGGAGATGCATTGAACATCTATGCTTACGGTCATCTGCTGAAATCCCGCAAAGACAAACTTTTCCGTCTCCTGGAAATCTTTAACGAGACCGCTTTGGAGGTTTGCGAAGGTCAACAACTCGACATGAACTATGAACATGTGCGTGAGATCACCATGGAGCAATATCTGGAGATGATCCGTCTGAAAACGGCGGTGCTTCTGGCCGGTGCCATGAAGATCGGAGCCTTGATCGCCGACGCTTCCGAAGAACAGATCCTCCATGCTTACAACTGCGGGATGAACCTGGGAATGGCCTTCCAAATCCAGGATGACTACCTGGATACCTACGGCGATGTCAACCTCTTCGGCAAGACCATCGGAGGAGACATCCTCAGCAACAAAAAAACCTTCCTACTGGTCCATGCAATGGAGCACTTGTCTCCCGAAGCCAAGCAACAACTGTTCAAGGAGATGGATGTCGAAAAACCGAACAAAGAACACAAGATCAAAACCATTCGACAGCTCTTCGATGTGGCCGGGAGCCCTGGGGAAGCACGCCGTAAGATGGAGCAGTACTACAAAGCAGGCATGCGTGAGCTGAAAAGTATCGGGGTCCCCCCCGAAAGGAGGATCATTATCGAAGACCTTGCCGAAAAACTCGTTTCACGAAAGAACTGAAAATTGAATGTGTCACAACTAATATTTACATAAATGGCTAAAGTGAACAAAGGCATCATCACCCAAATCATCGGTCCCGTGGTGGACGTGAGCTTCGAGGAAGAGGGAGCCCAGCTTCCCGACATTTACGATGCATTGGAGATCAAACGCCCGGATGGTTCCACCCTCATCCTGGAGGTGGAACAAGAAATCGGGGAAAAGACGGTGCGTACCATTGCAATGGACTCCACCGATGGCTTGCGACGCGGCATGGAGGTGATCGCCACCGGCGCTCCCATCCGCATGCCTATCGGAGACCAGATCCGGGGCCGTCTGATGAACGTCACCGGAGATGCCATCGACGGCATCGGCCCCCTCGACAAAAGCAAAGGATATCCGATCCACCGCATGCCGCCTAAATTCACCGACCTCTCTACAGAGAAGGAAATCCTTTATACAGGGATCAAAGTGATCGACCTGATAGAACCTTACTCGAAAGGGGGAAAAACCGGACTTTTCGGTGGCGCCGGCGTGGGCAAGACCGTCATCATTCTGGAGCTTATCAACAACATCGCCAAAGCTTATTCAGGACTTTCCGTTTTTGCGGGGGTGGGAGAACGCACCCGTGAGGGAAACGACCTTCTCCGCGAGATGCTGGAAGCGGGAGTGATCGACTATGGAGAAGAATTCATGAAAAGTATGAAAGCCGGTGGATGGGACCTCTCCAAGGTCGACCACGAAAAACTGAAAGCATCCAAGCTGGCCCTCGTCTTCGGCCAGATGAACGAACCTCCCGGGGCCCGGGCCCGCGTTGCCTTGTCGGGACTTTCCATCGCAGAATATTTCCGCGACGGAGAAGAGGATTCCGGCGGACGCGACATTCTCTTTTTCATGGACAACATCTTCCGTTTCACCCAGGCAGGATCTGAGGTCTCTGCCCTTTTGGGGCGGATGCCGTCGGCCGTGGGCTACCAACCCACCCTCTCCACAGAAATGGGCGAATTGCAGGAACGCATCACCTCCACCAAACACGGCTCCATCACTTCGATCCAGGCGGTGTATGTGCCGGCCGACGACCTGACCGACCCGGCGCCGGCCACCACCTTCGCACACCTCGACGCCACCACGGTGCTGAGCCGTAAGATCGCCGAGCTGGGGATATACCCCGCTGTCGACCCGCTCGACTCCACCTCCCGGGCCCTTACCCCGGAGATCGTCGGCGAAGAGCACTATAACACCGCCCAGCGCGTGAAAGAGATCCTGCAGCGATACAATGAACTCACCGACATCATCGCCATCCTGGGAATGGATGAACTCTCCGAAGATGATAAGCTCGTGGTCCATCGCGCACGCCGTGTACAACGCTTCCTCTCCCAGCCTTTCCACGTGGCGGAACAGTTCACCGGCATGCCCGGGAAATGGGTCTCCATCGAAGACACCATCAAAGGCTTTAAGATGATCCTCGACGGAGAGGTCGATGACCTCCCCGAATCGGCATTCCATATGGTCGGAACCATAGAGGAAGCGATCGAAAAAGGCCGGAAGATCCTGGCGGAATCGAAATGATGAGCGTTCACTTTTTAATCTGACGAACCTTGTACCTCGAGATCATCACACCGGAAGAGACCCTGTTCACGGGCGACGTCAAACTGGTCCAGGTGCCTGGCACCAAAGGATCTTTCGAGATCCTCCACAATCATGCACCGATCATCTCCTCACTGCAGGAGGGCGCTGTCCGGCTCATCACCACTGAGGGTTCTGAAAAAACTTTCGCCATCAAAGGAGGCATCATTGAAGCCCACGACAACCATATCACCATCCTGGGCGAGACCGCTTGAACGGGCTCTTTTCTTTCTTCTCCTCTGGGCGGGAGCGACACTGCCGGGACAGGCACAGAACAAGGTGACCTTTCCTGCTACCGACAGTCTGTCGGTGACGGCCGACCTTTACCCCGGTAAGGCCGGAGAACCTTTTCTCATCCTGCTCCACAGTGAGGGAGGTAGTCGTGGCGAATACCGGGATCTGGCCCCCCGCCTCGTGAAGATGGGCTATCACTGCCTTGCGGTCGACCTGCGCACCGGGAAGGAAAGTCATTTTGTCTCCAATGAGACCGCCCGACGCGCCGCCACCCTCACCCCACCCCCTCAACCCCTTGACGGCTTGAAGGATATTGCCGGTGCGATCCGCTACGCCCACGACCTCAACCCCCAAAAAGTCGTCCTCCTGGGCAGCTCACGTTCCGCCTCCCTGGCCCTCCTCCAAGCGACCCGCGACACGCTTGTCGCAGCCGTCATCGCTTTCAGCCCCGGAGAGTTCTTCCGTCCTTTCGTGAGCGTGGCCGACTCCTTGGGCCGCCTCCGGGTGCCGGTCCTGATCACCGGCAGCAAGCAGGAATACCCCTATCTCAAAACCCTTTCCGCCAAAATCCCCCCTCAAAATCTCACCCTTTTTATCCCTTCACGACACGACGGAGAACACGGCGTCCGCTCCCTCCTCCCTTCCGATCCCGCCTCAGGAGAATACTGGCTCTCCCTGCTGATGTTTTTCAGGAACATGAAAGATCGCACCCGATGAACGATCTGGAAACCTTCAGAGAGCAAGCCCACCGTGTCGTGGAGATGATGGTGGAATATTTCCGTAATATCGAGGATTTTCCTGTGAAAGCTCAGGTGCGCCCCGGTGAGATCCTGGATCGACTCCCCCATTTCCCCCCGGAAAAAAGCGAAGAGATGGACCAGATCCTCCGCGATTACGGAAAAAAGATCCTGCCGGGGATGACCCACTGGCAGAGTCCCAATTTCTTCGCTTATTTTCCCGCCAACAGTTCGTTCCCTTCCGTGTTGGCCGAGATGCTTACAGCCACACTGGGCGCCCAGTGCATGATCTGGGAGACCTCCCCCGCCGCAGCCGAGCTCGAAGAACGTATGATGCAATGGCTCATCCGTATGACCGGCCTGCCCGCCTCGTGGGAAGGCGTGATCCAGGATACCGCCTCTACCGCCACCCTCGTCGCCCTTCTCACTGCACGCGAAAAAAAGACCGGCTACCGCATCAACGAGGAAGGATACTCCGGAAATGAGAAATTCCGTGTCTACGCCTCCACCGAGACCCATTCCTCTATCGAGAAAGCTGTACGCATTGCCGGTTTTGGCCGGAAAAACCTCGTAAAATGCCTGGTTCGTGACGACCTCTCCCTCGATCCCTCCGACTTGCGCCAACGTATCGAAGCGGATCTTCGCCGCGGCTACACCCCCCTGGCCGTAGTGGGCACCCTCGGCACCACCTCCACCACCGCCATCGACCCCCTCGAAGAGATCGCCGCCATCAGCCGCGACTACGGGCTGTGGCTCCATATCGACGCTGCCCTCGCCGGCTCAGCCCTCATCCTCCCTGAATACCGCTGGATGATACGCGGTATCGAAGAGGCCGACTCTTTCGTCTTCAACCCCCACAAGTGGTTGTTCACCAACTTCGATTGCTCCGCCTATTTCGTAAAAGACAAGGAAGCGCTCATCCACACTTTCGAGATCCTGCCTGAATACCTCAAAACCCCCACCCGTGGGCAGGTAAACGACTATCGCGACTGGGGCATCCCCTTGGGACGGCGGTTCCGCGCCCTGAAGCTCTGGTTCGTGATACGCTCGTTCGGTGTCGAAGGCCTGCAAGCAATGCTCCGGGAACACCTACGCCTGGCTCGCTGGGTAAGCGACCAAGTCGACCAGGATCCCCTCTTCGAACGCCTCGCACCCGTACCACTCAATACTGTCACTTTCCGTCTACGACCCTCCGGTCGCAACGAAGAAGAACTTGACCCGCTCAATGCCGCCTTACTGGAAGCGGTCAACCGTTCCGGAAAGGCTTATTTTACCCATACCCGCATAAAAGGGAAATATGCGATCCGGTTCATGATCGGCCAGACACATACACGCGAACACCATGTAATAGCCGCCTGGGAACGGATCCGCCGGACCGCCCTCTCTTTGATCTGATCCGTCAGTACATTCCCGCCACTCCTGCCGGCAGAAGAGGCCTTCTCCGGTTGATGCTCAAACCATAAATATTCACGCTGAAATGTACTCCCGTATGCATTTCCCCCTCCTGCGGCAAGTAAGAGGCCCAGAATCCAAAAGTGAAAGGGAAATCGATACGCAAAAGCATGAAATCGGCAAATAACTCCGCCCCGTAACCATAAAACTTCTTCTCATCCAACATGACATTGTGCAGATAATCGTAACTTTTGAATCCGCGGGCATTCTCAAAAAACAGCTGACCCCGGAAACGGGGAACATATAAAAAACTTCCCAGCGAGAGATCCGGATAGAAAAGAGGCAGATCGTACTCCGCCCCGAAGGTTCCCAGTTTTTCCGAGATCCAGCCTTCATAGCCCCGCGGATACGGCAAACGGTTGGCATAGAAGTACCGCATGCTCCGTTGCCGCTCATAACCGACATTGATCACCAACGAATGGTGCCTCAACGCCCCCGGCAGATAGACATTGCCGTTGACATAGGCTTTCTGACCGTATTCGCCCTTGTCCCAGGGGGAATGGAGATAGTTCATGTCCAACACATAACCCAGACGCGGCCGCACATCCCGGTGCCCCATCTTTAACAGCGAATAGGTATAGACACGATAGGAAAAAAAGATCCGGTCGCGATTGTAACGGTTCTCCGAACCCGACCAGGTCAAGCTATTCGAATACTGCACTTCGAACGACGGAATGAATCCTTTACTGAAACGGTTGGTGGTCAGATTAAGGGGCACGTATACACTCCCCCGCAATTCCTGCCGCAATGGAACAGATGAGGGATACGGCCCTCCGGAAGGGGCCCCGAACACATACGCCCGCCCCCCCATACTGTAACTCAGATCAAAAACAGGATACCTCCCCCTGTAAGTCAAATGGGTGATCAGCCGATGCTCGCCGTTTATGTAACCATACCCCAGAGAACCATCCATCGTACTAAGATAGTTCTGGGTATAGAAGACCACACCGGGATAAAGCGGCAGATGATCCAGGCTCAAATGGTCCATATCAAAATAAAAAGGCAGCCAACTGTGCACCTTGAACAGATGGAAAATTTTCGAATACCGTCTCATGGGATAAAGGCTGTCAGGAACATCCCCGCGTTCAAAAGGGCCTTTTTCCTGGGTGGCCAGCGAATCATACAGATGCAGTGAGAGATCCTTTACCTTCTCGAGAGGGATCCACCGGGAAGGATCGATCCACATCTCTCCCACATCATATCCCCGGGAGGTATAGTCGGAAAAAGCGATCCTTTTCCCGTCTGGGGAGACGGTCACGTCGGTCGCCCCAAACCGCGAGCCGGTCACACGATAGCGCCGGCCCGTCACCGTATCCAATGCAAAGATATTGTCGATCCCTCCGGTGGTACTGTGATACAGGAGATACCTGCCTGCCCATGCCACCGACTGGATATCGTCCCACTGCGGGACTAACCATACCCGCCACCGGCCCGTACGGAGGTCGACCTCTTCAACACTTTTTCCCGCATCCGTCAAAACGATCACCAGAATATGCTCATTGTCGCGCCAGGTAGGCTTGAAGAACCGCACATACCCCGGACGGTGGAACGAATACAGTACCTTCGCATTTTGGAGGTCCAAGACTTCCAAATAATGTTCGTTCTGCACCGTCACCCGCACTGCCGCCACCCACCGGGCATCCGGAGAGATATCCGGCGCAAAATAGCGGGTCCGCCGCGTGAAACGGTACTCCTCCTCCGTACGAAGATCATAGATCTTGATGTCCGACCATGTACGGTTCTGCCAACGCGGATCGTACATCGTCTCCGCCCATACGATCTTACCCCCTGCAGCCGACAACCGCACCGGCTGGTAATATCCCGGCAAATGCACCATCCGCTCGTTCCCTTGCCGGTCGACCAATACGAATTCCTCGATCTGGTCGATCCCCGACTTCTCCACAAGGATGACGGAATCATTCAGATATCTCGGGAAACGGTAACTGACGTATTTCCCCCCTTTCCGGCGGTTGACCCGCCGGAAAGGCATCGTCTCATTGAGGCGGTCCAGCTCGCGCCACCGCTCCCCCAACCAGACAAAAGCACTGTCGTAGAGACGTTTCTTGGTCGAACGCATCCGCTTGTACAGATACATGGTGATCGGGTTGATCTCATAAGCCCTGCCGGCCACCCTGTCAAGCGCTTCATCCCATAGCTCCGCCCCATAGCGGGTCCGCGAGTAAGCCACCACCTGATAACCATACTGGTACTTGTCCGGAACATGAATACGATAGGAGTTCATCAGGGCCTGGTTGTAGTTCATCACCTTCCCCTGTTCCACGGCCATCGCCCGCAGCTCTTTTTCGAACGAGGGCAGACGCCCCCGGCCGCTGTGGGATAGGGTGGTCTCCGTCGCCACCGCATCCCCTTCCATGTACCATGAAGGGATCATCAGCACCAGCCCTCCGGCCGACAGGTCTCCGGCAAAGTATCCCAACACCTTTGAAAGGCTTTTGTTGAGTTTCTCCATCTGCACCACATGCCGCAGCTCATGCTTGGCCAACTGCTGCAACTCCCCGTCGGGGTAACCGTTCGGATCGGTCACCGTATACAGTTCCACACGCCGCGGTGCCCATACCACCATCCCGTTGCTGAGTACCGACCGGTCGTGCACGATCACGGTGATCTTCCGTGGTTCACTGTGCAGGGAATGCTTCACATACGGATAGGTGTGTTCGAACAGATTGGCCAAATAAGTTGCCTGCCCCTTGTAATCATCCGGAAACAAGATCCGATAATGCGGCGTTTCGATGCTGTTCCATCGCAACTTCGCCGGATCCTGCCCATTGTTGTAAAACTGCGCATGGGCCCATCCGGACAATCCTGCCCAAAATCCCAAGACCACCCACCAAGACGTCCCCCAAACCCTCCTTCTCTTTCCCTTGACCGCCTGTCTCCCTTTGATTGTGATTTTTTCGGACATCCCGCAAAAAAAAGTTATTTTCGCCTATAAATTTAAAACTATTTGTTGTCATTGGAGGTTCCATCTAAACCGCAGGGAAAAATGGGTGTTTACAAGCGGATCAATAATCTCACGGGATGGATCGTTTTCGCCATCGCCGCCTGGGTCTATCTTTCCACCATAGAATCTACCGCCAGCCTTTGGGACTGTGGGGAATTCATCGCCACCGCCTATAAGTTGGAAGTGGGTCATCCTCCGGGGGCTCCCTTTTTCCTGTTGTTGGCACGCGCCTTCACTTTGCTGACCTCCAAGCCGGAACTGGCCGCCCGCATGGTCAACGCCATGTCGGCCCTGGCCAGCGCCTTCACCATCCTTTTCCTTTTCTGGACCATCACCCACCTGGCGCGCAAGATCATCGGCAAGAACGACAACTTTACCACCGGTGAGATCATCGCCATCATGGGCAGCGGTATCGTAGGCGCCCTGGCCTACACTTTCTCTGATTCGTTCTGGTTCTCCGCTGTCGAGGGCGAAGTCTACGCCACTTCCTCGCTTTTCACGGCCGTCGTGTTTTGGGCCATTCTCAAATGGGAGGAAAGCCGCGATCCGGCCCGTGCAGAACGCTGGTTGATCTTTATAGCCTATCTCATCGGTCTCTCCATCGGTGTCCACCTGCTCAACTTGCTGGCCATCCCCGCCATCGTACTGGTTTATTATTACAAAAAATACAACCCCACCCCCAAAGGCACGATCGTAGCCCTAGCCATCTCTTTCATCCTCCTGGTCCTAGTCATGTACGGCATCATCCAGGGGCTTTTCAAGGTCTCTTCACGATTCGAGCTGTTCCTGGTCAACGGTCTGGGACTCCCCTACAACAGCGGTTTGGCCCTTCACATCCTTCTCTTGGCCGGCAGTCTCATCCTGAGCATCGTCTTTATTCTGCGGAACAAAGACCTCAAGAAAACCCTCATCTTCGCCAGCACCGCCATCGTGCTCTCGGGCATGCCGTTCCTCACCTCTTCCCTCTTTCTCGATCTCCTCATCGCCACCTTGCTGGTATGGGCCATCGTCACCATCGGGAAGAAAGACCGGCGCACCCTACTGACGATCCTCACCTCCGTAATGATGATCCTCATCGGCTACTCTTCGTTTGCCCTTATCCTCATCCGGGCCAATGCCGATCCTCCTCTGAACGAGAACAAACCCGACGATGTCTTCTCATTCATGGCCTACATCGACCGCGAACAGTACGGTACCCGGCCTCTCTTCTTCGGCCAGTATTACAACAGTCCCGTCGTCGAGGTAAAGGACGGAAAGCCTACCTACATCCGGGAGAACGGAAAATACGTCATCTCCCACAGGGCTGTTGTCTATAAATACGATCCCCGCACCACGACCATCTTCCCGCGGATGTACAGCAGCCAGCCCGACCACATCCGGGTCTATAAAGAATGGGGGCACATCAAGGGAAAACCCGTGACGATAAAAGACCGGGATGGCTCCACGAAAACGATCATGATCCCCACCTTCGGTGAGAATCTTCGCTTCTTCTTCTCATACCAGCTGGGATACATGTACGGACGCTACTTCATGTGGAACTTTTCCGGCCGTCAGAACGACATCCAGGGCATGGGAGGCCCCCTCAACGGCAACTGGATCAGCGGCATCCCCTTCTTCGACCAGAAGCGGGTGGGTCCGCAGGACCATCTTCCACCCAAATATGCCGTCAACAAAGGACATAATGTGTATTACATGTTGCCCTTCCTGTTGGGCTTGATCGGCCTCTTCTTCCACTGGTCCCGGCATCCCAAGGATTTTCTCGTGGTGCTGCTGCTCTTTTTCATGACCGGCATCGCCATCGTCATCTACCTCAACCAGACCCCAAACCAACCGCGCGAACGGGATTATGCCTATGTGGGATCCTTTTACGCTTATGCGATCTGGATCGGTCTCGGCGTCCTGGGGATCTTCTATTTCCTCCGCCGCTACATCAACGAAAAGGTGAGCGCCCTGTTGGCCTTCCTCATGACCATCGGCGTGCCGGCACTCATGGGACAACAGAACTGGGACGATCACGACCGCTCCGGCCGCTATACCGCCCGCGATCTGGCCTACGACTACCTCAACACCTGCGAAAAGGACGCCATTCTCTTCACCAACGGCGACAACGACACCTTCCCCCTCTGGTACATCCAGGAGGTCGAAGGGGTCCGTACCGACGTGCGTGTGGTCAACCTCATGCTTTTCAATACCGACTGGTACATCGACCAGATGAAACGCAAGGTGTACGACTCCGATCCGTTGCCGCTGACCCTGCCGCGCAAGAAATACCTCGACGGCATCAACAATCAGATCTATCTGATCGATACGAAAAAGATCAAAGGCTATCTTGATCTTAAAACGGCCATCGACTTCATCGCCAGCGACAACCCCGCCTCCAAGCTGCCGCTGCAGGACGGCCGCATGATCGACTACCTGCCGACCAAACGTTTCAGCATCCCCGTCGACAGCGCTACCGTGGTCGCCAACGGCACCGTCGACCCCGCCAACGCTGGCAAGATCGTGCCCGAGATCCGTATCGATCTCAGCAAAAAAGGCTACATCATGAAAAGCACCATGATGGTCATGGACCTCCTGGCCCACTTCAAGTGGCAGCGCCCTGTTTACTACGTCACCGGCCGTCACGATGACGCCATGGGCATGGAAGACTATTTCCAGCTCGAAGGCTTCGGCTACCGTCTTGTTCCCATCAAGGCCCCTAAGAGTGACAATTACATCGATTACGGGAGTGTCAACACCGAACGGCTTTATGACAACCTGATGAACAAGTTCCGCTGGGGCCGGATGAACGCTCCTGACGTTTACCTCGACTACTATACACGCAGGACCATCACCATCATCAAGGTGCGGAACCTGTTCGCCCGTCTGGCGATGTCACTCGTGCAAGAGGGAAAAAAAGATTCGGCCGTTGCCGTCCTCGACCGCAGTGTCGAACTGTTACCCAAGGACAAGTTGCCTTACAGCATCTTCACCGTCGGACAGATCGAAGCCTATTATGCTGCCGGCGCCCGGGATAAAGCCGACTCCCTCGCCACCGACTATGCCAACGACCTCAAGGAAGAGCTCAATTACTATTTCTCCTTCCCCGCCCGCCTGCGCGACCGCATCGACTACGAACAGAAAGTGGCCCTGCAGATCATGCAACAGATCGCTCTCGTGGCTAAAAAATATGAGAGCCCCCTGGCTACCGACATCGAAAAAGATGTCAACGATTACTACCAGATCTACTTGCAGGGTAAAGGAAGAATGTAATAACCCACCTCAGCGGGAGGAAGAACGCGACTGCCTTACCGCTTCCGGATGTCCCAAGTACTCCGATAACACCTTCAACAAGGTGTGAGGAAGGATCGGCTTCGTAAGATACGCATCACAGCCTGCCAGGAACGATTTCTCCCGCACCTCTTTCGATGCATAGGCGGTGGTGATGATCACCGGGATCTGCGGAAAACGCTTCTTCACGGCACGGGTGGCATCGATCCCATTCTTCAAAGGAATTAAAATATCCATCAGGATCGCATCGGCAGGATACTCTTCCCTCTCAATGTAGTTGATAAAGTCTACACCGTTACGGATCCAGACGATCTCGATCCCTGTCTTCCGTAACAATGACTCAAAATACTGGAATCCTGCCTCATCATCCTCAACGATGAGCAGTTTCTTTTCGCTCCAGTTCTGTCCGGGATCGCTGTAGATCACTGTATAAGGGTTATGGCCCAGGCTCTCATTTTCGCAAAACAAATTATGAAATATCAAATTGCGATAGGACCCTTACACCCCCTTTTTATCCACAACAACCTGTTAATAACCGTGTAGGCCCCTGTATTTCTGCTATCTATATTATTTTTTTCTGCCCTTGGTCAGAAGAATGCCCCTTCTGAGGACATTGTCCTGCCGGTGAACGAAATTCTCCAACAGAAAGGTACGACCCGTTCGTGGATGGAAGACATAAAGGTCGTTTCCCACCAGCTTGTAGTGAGTCTCCTTGCTGATCTCTTTGCCATCCACATAAAGAAAATATACGGTCGAGTTCCGGTAAGTGTACGCTTTCCAGCGGATGTCCGGGATCTTTCCCGATACCGTCTCCTTCATTTCCTTTTGATCTCCTTTTGAATCCACAACAGGGGCCGTCATCCCCCCGGCGGGCTCGAAGAACTTGTCCGTAGGATAGATCTCATGCCAGCGGTTGCCCAACTGCTTCTTGATATCCTTGATCAAATAATGGGCATCATTCCCCGGATAATAGATCCAGAGATGCTTTCCTTTGATCAGCTTGTATTCGATCTTATCGGTTACATCCATCACCCCTACGACAAAAGAGAAATTCCCTGAGCGGTCGGCCTTCCACCGGGCTTTGTATTTCATTTCAAAAGCCATACGGGAATCAAGTGTTCCGGGGG
>Ga0256835_1000523_pt1 | contig 28213 bp, 25 predicted proteins | sample PIR30metaG_FD_185972 | JGI IMG/M metagenome (GOLD analysis project Ga0256835, IMG submission 185972) | Hydrothermal vent microbial communities from East Pacific Rise, Pacific Ocean - PIR-30 | ecosystem: Environmental > Aquatic > Marine > Hydrothermal vents | place: Pacific Ocean: East Pacific...
CCGCGGCCTCGTGCACCGTTTGCTCCTCGGGACCCTCGACCATGATGCGCACCAGCGGCTCGGTGCCGGAGGGGCGCACGTTTATCCGCCCGCCGCCCAGCATCGCCTCCGCGCGGGCGATCCAGTCCGCGAGCTCGGGGTGCTCCATGACGCGACGCTTGTCCTCGACGGGAACGTTCACCAGTGTCTGCGGGTACATGGGCAGGTCGTCCACCCAGGCCTCTAGCGGGCGTCCGGACTCCAGAACGGCGGCAAGGGTGAGCAGCGCCGTCTGGATGCCGTCGCCTGTCGGCAGCTGGTCGAGAAAGAGGACGTGCCCGCTCTGCTCGCCCCCGAGCCGTCCGCCCCGGCGCTGCAGCGCCTCGTAGACGTAGCGGTCGCCCACGGGGGTGCGCTCGAAGCCGATGCCGCGCTCCGCGAGGCTGCGCTCCAGCCCCAGGTTGCTCATGATCGTGCCCACGACGAAGGGCTCCCGGCGCACCACGGCGTTGATGAAGAGCAGGTGGTCGCCGCTCACCACGCGCCCCTTGCGGTCGATCAGCACCACCCGGTCGCCGTCGCCGTCGAAGGCGACGCCCAGGTCGAAGCCGCCTTCGCGCACGATCCGCGCCAGCGTCTCGGGGTGAGTCGAGCCGCAGCCCTTGTTGATGTTGCGGCCGTCGGGGGTGTTGAAGACGGCGAAGACCTCGGCCCCCAGCCGCTGGAAGACCCGCGGCCCCACCCGGTAGGTGGCGCCGTTGGCGGTGTCCATGGCCAGGCGCAGGCCGTCGAGCCGGGGGCCGAGGCGTACGAGCCGGTCCATGTAGATGCGTTCGGCCTCCTGGTGGTTGCGCACGGTGGCGATGCGGGTCGTGCCCAGGTCGGCTTCCAGCAGCGCCTCGATGGCGGCTTCGGCTTCGTCGGAAAGCTTGGTGCCTCCGGGGCCGAAGAACTTGATGCCGTTGTCGTGGTAGGGGTTGTGGCTCGCGGAGATGACCACGCTGGCGTCGGCGCCCAGCTCGCCGGTCAGGAAGGCCACACCGGGGGTGGGCAGGACGCCCAGGTGCTCGACGGCCACCCCCTGGCTGAGCAGGCCCGCTGCCAGCGCCGCCTCGAGCAGGTCGCCCGACTCGCGGGTGTCCTTGCCGATCAGCAGGACCGGGCGCTCGGCCTGCTGGCGCAGGTAGCGGCCCGCGGCCTGACCCAAGCGCAACACGAACTCGGGCGTCAGAGGCTCGCGTCCCGCCTCGCCGCGGATACCGTCGGTACCGAAGTAGCGTCGCTCCATACCGGGACAGTATAGCGCTTATTCCCGCCCTCGCGGTCGCATGCCGAAGCCGGTGGCTTTGCGGCTTTTAGCCTGCGGCGGCCGCGCTGACGGGCGATTCTGCGCAGTCCACGTTCGGTGCCTCTTGATCTACATACCACATCCAAACAAAAAGCGCGCGGTTATCCGCCTTGCCGAGGCGGCGACGTTGCAGCAAAAGCATTCTTCGCTGCGCGAACTTTCCCCGAGCGGCGTCGCGAGCAACTAAGTAAGCGCCGCGCAGACGAATAGAGGTCCGATCGCGTCGCCCGGGATCGAGCGTTCGCGGTGCCGCGTATTTTTTTCCGCATTTGGCGAGCCCGCGTTGGCATTTAGCCGTCGTTCGCAACGGCAGTCGCGCCGCTTAGGCGACGACGATTTTTAGCGTATGTAGTTTGTCGCGCCTTTTCTCCCCATCCGCCGCCGACGGCGGACTGCGGTACGATACTTCCCGCTCCCGCTCTTTCTTAAGAACCGCCCCCTCCCGTAAAACCGGGACGTTTTGCACCGCGGGGGGGTGATAATATGCTTTTTCGATGTTGGCTTTGCGCCATGGACACTTTTGACATATTATAAGTATTTTTATTTGCCATAACACGAGCCGCCTGGAGTACCGGCGTCCTGAGCCCTGGGAGATACTTGCGTGTTCGATGAGCAAACAACCGAGGCCTTACTAAATCAGCGAGTTTTTTATCTTCCACGCATTCGATCACGCCGCCGCAACCAGCGACGATCCTTCCATTGCCCGGCCAGCCGAGGTCGAGGATTCGTTTCTCGCGACGACGCCCTTCGGTACCATGCCCGCAGGGTCCAGACATCTTTTTTCGTTTGGTTTGATGCTCAGGGACTTCCCCGTGAGCTCGAATATATAGATAAGGAGAGCTATGGAGATTGAAATGGTAGTACTCACTAATTTTCAGGCGCTCGACAAGGTGGCGGCTTTTCTCGAGGGGTCCGGTCCCGAACCCGAACTTACGACTGCGCAGGATTGCCCGATGAGCGAGTGGCTAAAAGACAATCCTCGCCCCGATCTGGATGAACCGCACGAAGAATTTCATCGGGTGCTCCTCGAGGCAGTGGAAAGAAAGAAGCAAGGTTTGATCGACGAAGCCAACGCACTTCTCGATCGAGGATTCCTTCTTTACAGTCAACTCGAAAGGGCCATATTCGAATGATTGTTCCATTTCGCGTGCCAGACCCGCAAAATGGGTGATCCGCTTCCGCTCGTGTTCCGTTGGCTATACGACTATTAATATTTGTTTGACCATTGATTCAAAAATGACGTCACTTGGCCTCGAGCCAGTTACGACCGATCCCCACGTCAACGGCGAGCGGTACCGAAAGCTCCCAGGCCGACTCCATTGTTTCGCGCACCACCTGCGCCGTGGCTTCGGCGCGATCCTCGGGGGCTTCGACGACCAGCTCGTCGTGCACCTGGAGCAGCAGCGCCGCCCCCAGGGGCTCGAGCCGCGGGGCCAGCTTGACCATCGCCAGCTTGATCAGGTCGGCAGCGGTGCCCTGCACCGGCATGTTGAATGCCACCCGCTCGGCCGCTTCGCGTACGTTGCGAACTTTGGAAAGCAGCTCGGGGACGTGGCGGCGGCGACCGAAAAGGGTTTCCACGTAGCCGCGCTCCCGCGCTTCTTCGAGGACACGCTCCATGAAGGCGCGCACCCCCGGGTAGGAGTCGAAGTAGCGGTCGATGAAGGCCTGGGCCTCGCCGTAGTCGATGCCCAGCTCGCGGCTCAAGCGGTGGGCGCTCATCCCGTATAAGACGCCAAAGTTGATCGTCTTTGCGGCGCGCCGCTGGAAGGGATCTACGTCATCGCCGGTGACACCGAACATCCAGGCCGCCGTCTGGGTGTGGATGTCGCGCCCCTCGCGAAAGATCCGCTGCAGGTTCTCGTCGCCCGAAAGATGGGCGAGCACCCGCAGCTCGATCTGCGAGTAGTCGGCCACCACCAAACGGTAGCCTTCGCCGGCGACAAAGCCCTTGCGGATCCGGCGCCCTATCTCGGTGCGGATGGGAATGTTCTGCAGGTTGGGGTCGGAGCTGGAGAGCCGTCCGGTGGCCGTGCCCGTCTGGTGGAAACGGGTGTGCAAACGGTCCGTACGCGGGTGCACCAGCTTGGGCAGCGGGTCCAAATAAGTGCCCTTCAGCTTGGCGAGCTCGCGGTACTGCAGGATCTTCTCTACGATGGGATGCGCCCCGCGCAGGGTTTCGAGGACGCTCGCCGAGGTGGAACGCTTTCCGGTCTTGGCCGTCCGCCGCCCGGCGGTCAGGCCCAGCTCGTCGTAGAGGACGGTCTCGAGCTGGTCGCGGGAGTTGAGGTTGAAGGGATGGCCGGCGAGGCGGTGGATCTCGGCCTCCAGCCGCTCCAGCTCGGTCGCTAGCTCCCGGGACAGGGCGGTCAGGTAGGCCACGTCCAGTTTCACGCCGCGGCGCTCCATGGCCGCCAGTACCGCCTGCAGCGGCTGCTCGACCTCACGGTAAAGCCACCACAAACGCTCCTCGCCCTCTAGCCGCCCGCTCATCTCGCGCCATAGGTAACTGGCGGCGAGGGCGCGGTCGCGGGCGCGGTCGCTCCAGTCGCCCACGCCGTAGCGCCGCACCGTGCTGGCGGGCTGGTTGTTGCTGGGATCGTAGAGGTAAGCGAGCAGTAGCGGGTCGTCCCCGGGGCGGGCGTCCACACCCTCGCGCAGCGCCCAGACGGTCAGGTCCTTCGCCTGGATCGCGTCGATCTTGGGAAAACGCTCGAGCTCGGCGGCGCGCGCCGGCCCCTCGGCCACCCGCTCGTCCCAGGCCGCGGCTAGCTGGCCCAGCTCGGCCCACATGGGTTCGGGTCGGTCGAAGACGTAACCCAGCCAGGCCTGATCGGGCGGCGGCCAGTTAGCGTCCCTGGCCTCCGGCGCCTTGATCAGACCCAGTTCCCGCAGCAGGGTGCCGAACTCCAGGTCGAGCAGGAAGCGGCGCAGCCCTTCACGGTCGATCTCGTTGCGGTGACAGCTGGACAGGTCGACGTCAAGTGGCACTTCGGTGCGCATGCGCGATATTTCCCGAGAGAAGAAAGCCGCCTCGCGCCCCTCTTCCAGCTTCTTGCGCACTCCGGGAGGGGTGATCTCGTCAAGGTGCTGGTAAATGCGGTCGAGGCCCCCCCACTCGGCGAGCAGCTTGGCCGCGGTCTTAGCGCCGACTCCGCGCACGCCGGGAATGTTGTCCGAGGGGTCACCGGTAAGGGCGCGGTAGTCCACCCACTGTTCGGGACCGACACCGTACTTTTGTCGCAGGTAGTCGGGGGTGATGCGGCGTTCGTCGGGGGTGACGACGACGACGCGGTCCGAGAGCAGCTGGTAGGCGTCGCGGTCGCTCGTGAGGATGACTACCTCATACCCCTCCCGTTCACCGCGCCGGGCCAGGGTGGCCAGCACGTCGTCGGCCTCGACCCCTGGCTCCTCGAGCCGCACCAGACCCAGGAGGTCAACGAGCTGCTTGATCTTCTCGAGCTGTGGCTTGAAGTCCTCGGGCGGAGCGACCCGCTTGGCCTTGTACTCGGCGAACTCCTCGTGGCGGAAGCTGGGGCCGGGTGCGTCGAAGACGACGATCACGCAGTCCCCGTCCTCGCGCAGGAGCTTGAGGAGGGTGCGGGCGAAACCGTAGACGGCGTGCACCGGCTCGCCGCTGCTGGTTGTAAGCCCCGCCTCCTTGAGGGCGTAGTAACTGCGAAAGGCCAGGTGGTGTCCGTCCACCAGGACGATCCGTTTGGGCTTGCTCGTGAAGAGGCCGGGCTGCTGCACGCCGTTCATTCTAACGTCTGCACCCGCACGCTGCCCTTGCTGGCGTCGCGCAGCGCCGCCTCCAGCTCGGATACTCGGGCGGCGTCAACCTCCACCTCCCAGACCAGGTGGTCGCTGGCGTAGGCCTCCCCTAGCCGGCGTGCTCCGGCGGCGGCGAGGAGCGGGTAAAGCTTGGCGCTCAGGGCATAGGGGATCTCGATGCGGAGGCGACGCTGAGGCTGAAGCTCGATGATCCGCGCCCTGCGCAGGCACTCCGCAGCCATTCCGCCGTAAGCCCGCGCCAGCCCGCCCGCTCCCAGCTTGATACCGCCGAAGTGGCGTGTTACCACTACGATCACGTTGTCGAGACCGTGCCCCTCGATGGCCCGCAGGATGGGCTGCCCCGCGGTGCCGCCCGGCTCGCCGTCGTCGGAAAAGCGGTAGGCGGGACCAATCTTGTAGGCCCAGCAGTTGTGGGTTGCGGATGGATCCTTCACCGATTCCAGAAACAGCATGGCCTCCTCGGGGTCGTCGGCGCGGGCCGCGTAACAGACGAAGCGGCTCTTCTTGATCTCCTCCTCGTACCCTGCAGGCTCGGCGAGGGTGCGTACGGGGCGTTCGGGGTTCACTTGCGCACCCCCGACCACCATGGGCGTTCGAGCACGTGTCCGCCGCGAGCGCGGGTGGTGTGCTCCAGGGTGATGAAGGCCCGCGGGTCATGAGCTTCGACGAGTGAGAGCACGTCCCGCACGCTGCGACGCTGCGCCACCACGTAAAGCAACGCCACGGGCCCCTCGCGGCCCTGACCCTGAACCTCGGTGACGCCATAGCCCCGCTCGCGCAACGCCGCGACCAGCGCCGACGCCGCGCCGCGAGTGATGATGCGCAGGGTGACGTACCCGGGCGCCAACCAGCCCTCGACGCTCATGCCCAGCGCGGTGCCCACAGCAAAGCCCAGCGCCCACCCCAGGTACTGCGCCGGGGAGGTGAGGTGCGCGAAGACGCGGGTGATGGCTATCAGCCAGATGAGGGCCTCGAAAAAGGCCAGCGCCGCCGCCACGCCGCGCTGGCCGCGGACCATGTAGAGCATCCGCACCGTCGAAAGCGGCACGTCGAGCAGCCGCAGCGCGAAGACGAGCAGTGCCGAAAACAGCAGTTCCATCACGCTGACCTCTCCCGTAGCGCCCGCTCCATGGCGGCCACCGGCGCCCGGCGCCCGGTCCAGAGCTCGAAGGCGCGCACCCCCTGGCCCAGCAGCATCTCCAGACCGTCCTGCACTTCGAGTCCGGCTGCGCGCGCCTCACGCAGCAATCGCGTCTCCAGCGGACGATAGACCAAGTCAACCACCCTGCCACTTTTCGGCAGGACCCCGGGTGGAAGCGGCATATCCTCTGGTTCGTCGAGTCCCACGGAGGTGGCGTTGACGAGCAGCGGGGTTCGGCGCACCGCCTTTTCGAGCTTCTCGGGCGCCACGAGCCAGCCGCCCAGCTCCTCGACTAGCCGCTGGGCGCGGGCGAGGCTGCGGTTGTGGACCCCCACCAGCCAGCCCTCACGAACGAGGGCGTGGACGACGGCGCGCGCCGCACCCCCCGCCCCCAGGACGAGCGCCTCGCCGGTGAGCCAGCCGGCGCGCTCGAGCGCCCAGTAGAAGCCCGCGGCGTCGGTGTTGTGACCCACCAGCCGCCCCTCGACGTTGACCACGGTGTTCACCGCGCCGATCGCCGCCGCCTCGGGCGTTACCTCGTCGAGGTGGGGGACGATGCGTTCCTTGTGGGGTACGGTCACGTTCACCCCCGCGAACCGCTCCCGCACCGCCCCGAGCCGGGCCTCGAGTCCGCCGGCCTTCGTGGGCAGGAGCTCGTACACGCCTTCGATCCCCAGGGCGTCCATTGCTGCGCGCATCATCGCGGGGCTCTTGGAGTGGGCTACCGGGTCGCCTATTAGTCCGAGTCGCACCCTTTCATTGTGTCAGGAGCCGCCGGGAAATACCAACCGGTTTCCCCATTTCCCGCGATGTCGGGATAGAATCACGGGCGTGAACGACGTATTTCTCCGCGCCGCCAGGGGCGAACCCACCCCGTACACCCCCGTCTGGTTCATGCGCCAGGCCGGCCGCTACCAACCGCAGTACCGCAAGATCCGCGAGCGCTACACCCTGCCCGAGATCGTGCGTCTGCCGGAGGTCACCGCCGAGGTGACGCTGCTGCCGGTACGGCAGTTCGGCTTCGACGCGGCCATCCTCTTCGCCGACATCACCACCCCGCTCTACGGCATGGGCTTCGACCTCGACATCGTCGAGGGCAGGGGGCCGGTGATCCACAACCCCATCGACACCCCCGAGGACGTGCGCCGCATCCACCTCTTCTCGGCCGAGGCCCACACCCCCTTCGTGCTCGAGGCCATTCGCATCCTCAAGGCCGAACTCGAGGTGCCCCTGATCGGTTTCGCCGGCGCGCCCTTCACCCTCGCCAGCTACCTGATCGAAGGCGGGCCCAGCAAGAACTTCGTCAAGGTCAAGCGCTTCATGTACGCCGAGGAGGCGGCCTGGAACATACTCTTGCGAACGCTCGCGAACGCGATGATCGAGTACCTGAGCGCCCAGGCCCGCGCCGGCGCCGACGCCCTGCAGGTCTTCGACAGCTGGATAGGCCGCCTGACCCGGCACGACTACGAGCGCTACGTCGCCCCCCACATGCGTCGCCTCTTCGCAGGGCTCGCGCCTCTTGGGGTGCCGGTAATCCACTTCGGAACACAGACGATGCACCTCCTCAGTCCCATGGCCGAGGCTGGGGGCGACGTCATCGGCGTGGACACCGCCACGCCGCTCGACTGGGCCCGCGACCGACTGGGAACCCGCCCGGTGCAGGGTAACCTCGACCCCACCCTGCTCTTCGCGCCGGAGCCGGTGCTGGCCCGCGGCGTCGAGGCGGTGCTCGCCGCCAACGCCGGCCGCCCCGGCCACGTCTTCAACCTGGGCCACGGCATCCTCCCGGGCACGCCCACGGACGCGGTGAAGCGAGCGGTCGAGCTGGTGCACGAGCTCAGCGAGGTGGCCCTGTGAACGTCCTGCTCATGTACTACGGCACGCCCTATGAAGAAGGCGAGCTGGAGGCCTACTACAGCGACATCCGCCACGGCCACGCCCCGCCGCCCGAGCTGCTGGAGGAGCTGCGCGAGCGCTACCGCCTCATCGGCAAGAGCCCGCTGAACGAGATCACCTTTTCCCTGGCCCGCCGCCTCGAGGGCGAGCTCAACCGCCGGCTCGAACGCTACCCCCGCGGCCTGAAGGACGCGCCCGCACCGCGCGACACCGCGCACGACGCGCGCGTCTACGTCGGCGCCAAGCACAACGCCCCCTTCATCGCCGGGGCCGTGGCCCAGATGGCCGATGACGGCGTCCAGCGGGCGGTGGCGGTGGTGACCGCGCCGCACTATTCGCTGCGCTCGATCGCCGAGTACCGCGAGCGCGTCGAGCTGGCGCTGGCCGAGCTGGGCGAACCCTTCGAGATCGCCTTCGTGCCCGACTATTACGCCCATCCGGGGTACCTGCGCGCGTTGGCGAAACGCGTGAACCGGGCGCTGTGGCGGATGCGCGAGCCCGCGGAGGCGACGGTCTACTTCACGGCCCACTCGATTCCCGAACGCGCCGTCGGCGCCGATGGCGGCGTCTACCCGCGGCAGGTCGAGGCCACCGCGCGCGCCGTGGCCCGGCGCCTGGGCATCAAACGCTGGCGCGTGGCCTGGCAGTCGGCCGGGCGCAGCGACGAAGACTGGCTGGGCCCCGACGTCAACGACGCGCTGCGGGAGGACGCGGCGCATGGGCTGCGCGAGGCGGTGGTGGCCGCCGTTGGCTTTCCCGCCGACCACCTCGAGGTCTTCTACGACCTCGACATCGAGGCCCAGCAGACCGCCCGCGAACTCGGGGTCCACCTGGTGCGGGCCGAGAGTCTGAACGACGCGGACGACTACGTCGCGCTGCTCGCCGACCTGGCGGAACGAACCTGGTTCGGAGACGAAGCATGAAGAAGGTCGCCGTGGTCGGGGGCGGCATGGCCGGCGTGGCCGCCGCCTACTACCTCGACCGGGGGGCGGCACGCGAGGGGTTGCCGCTCGAGATCGCCGTCTTCGAGTCGGACCGCCGCCTCGGCGGCAAGGTGCGCTCGGTCGAGGCCGGACCCTACCGGCTCGAGGCCGGACCCGACGCCGTCGTGCGCTACAAACCCTGGTTCCTCGACCTGGTGCGCGAACTCGGCCTCGAGGGCGAGGTGGTGGGCACCCGGCCCGCCAAACCGGCGGCCCTGATCTTCAAAGGAGGACGCGGCCACCCGCTGCCCGAGGGGCTAAACGTCGTCATCCCCTCGCGCTTCGGCCCTCTCGTGCGCACGTCGCTGCTCTCCCCGCTCGGCAAGCTGCGTGCGGCGCTCGACCTCTTCCTGCCGCGCGGACCCGAGGGCGACGAACCCTTCGGCGCCTTCGTGCAGCGGCGGCTCGGCCGCGAGGTCTGGGACAACCTGGCCGCGCCGCTCACCGGCGGCATCTACGGCGGCGACCCCTACGAGCTCTCGACACTCGCCGCCTTTCCCATGCTCAAGGAGCTGGAAAGGCGGCACCGCTCGCTGGTCCTCGGCTCGCTCCTGGCGATGCGCCGCCGCAGGGGCAACCGCGAGGGCGGCAGCCTATTCGCCTCGCTCCGCAGCGGGCTCGGCCGCGTCGTAGAGGCGGCCGCGTCGGCGACCGAGCGCGTTGACTGGCGCCTGGGCGCGCCCGTCGAGCGGCTAGATTACGATTCCGGGCGCTGGCACCTCTTCGGCCCCTGGGGCGCCGAGGGCTTCGACGCGCTCGTGCTGGCGCTGCCGGCGCGCGCGGCCGCCGGGCTGCTGGCTCCGCTGGACGCGGACATCGCCGCTCCCCTGACCGAGATCCCTTACGGGGATACCGCGACGGTAACGATGGCCTTCGCTCGGGATGGTTTTCCCGAGGTCACGGGTCACGGCGTTCTCATCGCCGCCGGCGAGGGCGCCCGCGCCCGCGGCTTCACGTGGCTCAGTCAGAAGTGGGCGGGCCGCGCCCCCGAAGCCCGCCTGCTCGTTCGCGCCTACTTCTCGGGGACGGCAGCGGAGCTGGACGAAGCCGGATTGCTGGACGCCGCGCGTGCGGACCTCGAGCGCATTCTCGGACCCCTACCCGAGCCCGAAGGCCACTGGGTCTACCGCTGGCGCGCAGGCATGCCGCAGTACACCGTGGGCCACCTCGAGCGCGTGCGCCGCATCGAAGCGGCCCGCGCCCGCTGGCCGGGGCTCGAGCTCATCGGCGCGGCCTACCGCGGCGTGGGCCTGCCCGAGGTCGTGCGCGACGGCCGCGACGCCGCCGCCCGCCTGCTCGAACTCCTCCCGCTAAACCCCTAGACTAAGGCCATGCCCCAGACGCTTCGCGAGCTCGCGCGCTGCCCCCACGCCCCTTCCCGCTGCGTGCTTACCGACGAGATGAAGGCCTCTGGCCGCAGCGAAGAAGAGGTGCTCGCCCCGCTGCGCGAGCGGCTTCGTGTCATGCGCGCCTCGATCGAGAAAGGGCTCGCCACCAAGGCCCCGAGCGTCGCCGGGATGGTGGGCTGGAACGCCCAGACCCTCTGGGAAGCGGACGATCCCCTGCAAGCCCCGCTGCTCAAGCGGGTGCAGGCCTACGCCATGGCCGTGAACGAGGAGAACGCGCGCATGGGCCGCATCGTCGCCGCCCCCACCGCCGGCAGCGCCGGCACCCTGCCCGGGGCCCTCTTCGGCGTCGCCGATCACCTGGGGATCGCCGAGGAGCGGCTCTTGATGCCCGTGGTGCTGGCCGCGGGAGTGGGCCAGATCATCAGCCGTACCATCTTCATAGCCGGGGCCAGCGGCGGTTGCCAGGCCGAGATCGGCTCCAGCGCCGCCATGGCCGCCGCCGCGGTGGTCGAGCTGCTCGGGGGCGCGGCCGCCCAGGCGGTGCACGCCGCGGGGCTGGCGCTGCAGAACACCCTGGGCCTCGTCTGCGACCCGGTGGGCGGTTTCGTGGAAGTGCCCTGCGTGATGCGCAACGGCTTCTACGCGGTGCACGCGGTGAGCGCCGCCCAGCAAGCGTTAGCGGGGATCGAAAGCCCCATCCCCGCCGACGAGGTCATCCTGGCCATGGCCAGTATCGGCAGGCTGCTGCCGCCGGAACTCAAGGAGACCGGCGAGGGCGGCCTGGCCCAGACCCCCACGGGAAAGAAACTCGCCCAGCGGGCGCTCGGCGAGTCGCAGGAACCGGACTGACTACTCGACGTCGGGTTCGGCCAGCGCTTCTCCCAGCAGCTCGTCGCTGGCTATGCCAGCGAACCACTGGGCCTCGGTAATACCATCGAAGGTCACGATGAACTCGGCGTACTTCGCCCCGACGAGGCTGCCGTCGGTGCTGTAGGGGTAGTCGGCCGACATCAGGCGGTCGGCGATGCGCTCGACCGTTTCACGGGGCCCCCTTACACGAACCTTGAAGTGTTCGATCTCCACCTGCGGCTTGAGCACGTCCACCTCCTTTACGCCAGCTTAGCGGGCCGCCGTCTGGCGTATGTCCCTGGCCGGCAAAACTCTTGCAGAGGGGAGACCGACCTCGCAGGGGCGGCCGTTAACGCGCCGTCAGACGTCTTCCGTTTCCGCTTCCTCGCCGGCGGCGCGCGGGCGCAGCAACGGGAAGAGAATGACGTCGCGGATCGAGGGCTGGTCGGTGAGGATCATCGTCAGGCGGTCGATGCCCAGCCCCAAGCCGCCCGCGGGGGGCATGCCGTGCTCGAGCGCGGTGAGAAAGTCCTCGTCGAAACGGTGGGCCTCTTCGTCCCCGCCCTCGCGGCGGCGCGCCTGCTCCTCGAAGCGCTCGCGCTGGTCCAGCGGGTCGTTTAGCTCGGAATAGGCCGGGGCCAGCTCCATTCCCGCGACGAAGAGGTCCCAGCGCTCGGTAAGGCCGGGAAGCTCGCGGTGCTTCTTGGCCAGGGGGCTGATCACCGCGGGAAAGTCGAAGACGAAGGTGGGATCTTGCAACTCCTCCTCGACGTAGATCTCGAAGAGTTTGTCGAGGAGCTTGTAGCTGGGCACCTCGATCAGCTCGGGGCGCCTGGCGTCGGCCCAGATGCGCAGACGGTCGAGATCGAGGGGGTCGAAGTCGAGACCCGCCTTCTCACGCAGCACCTCCACGAAGGAAAGCCGCCGGAAAGGGGGCGTGAAGTCGACGGTTCGCCCCTGGTAGGTGATCACGTGGCTGCCGAAGAGTTCCAGCACCAGTTCCGAAAGCATGGCTTCGGTCAGCTCCGCCATGTCCTGGTAGTCGGCGTAGGCCCAGTAGGCCTCGAGCATCGTGAACTCGGGGTTATGCTGGGCGTCTATGCCCTCGTTGCGGAACACCCGACCCAGCTCGAAGACCTTCTCGTACCCGCCGACGAGCAGCTTCTTCAGGGGCAGCTCCAGCGAGATCCGCAGCTCGAACTCGTGGGCCAGGGCGTTGTGGTAGGTCTTGAAGGGCCGCGCCTCGGTGCCCCCGGCCGTGGGCAGAATTACCGGCGTCTCTACTTCCAAGAAGCCGCGCTCCTCCAGGAAACTGCGGACGTGGCGGACGACGCGCGCGCGGGTCTTGAATATTTCGCGCACTTCGGGATTGACGATCAGATCGAGGTAGCGCTGGCGGTAGCGCACCTCCTTGTCCTTGATGCCGTGCCACTTGTCGGGCAGCGGTCTGAGCGCCTTCACCAGCGGTTGCCAGCGCTCGACGGCGATGGTGATTTCACCCGTCTTGGTGGTGAAGACGGTTCCCTCGACGCCGACGATGTCGCCTACGTCTAGCTTCTTGAGCAGGCGGTACTGCTCGGTGGCGTCACGGCTCAGATAGAGCTGGATGCGGCCGCTCTCGTCAAGCAGGTGGGCGAATGTCACCTTGCCCATGCGGCGCAGGCTGACCAGGCGGCCGGCGACGCGTACGCGCTCGTCGGGCCAGGCCTGCTCGGGCTCGGCGCCGGCGTGGGCCTCGAGGATCTGCACCGCGTCGTGAGTCTTTTCGTAGCGGTATGGAAAGGGTTCGAACCCCGCCTCGACCAGGGCTTCCAGGTTGGCGAGGCGTTGCTTCAGCTGGTCGGGCGGCGGCCGCATGGCTAGGCGCCCACGGAGAGGATGCGGTAGCGCCGCTTGCCTTCGGGCGTCTCGACGCGCACCTTGTCGCCCTCTTTGTGACCGAGCAGCGCCTGGCCGAGGGGCGACTCGTCGGATACGCGCATCGGCTCCTCCAGCACCGTCGCCTCGGCCGGGGCCACGATCTGCAGGGTCAGGCTCTCGCCGGTCTTCTCGTCCTGTACTACAACTATCGAGCCCAGGGTGACCTTGTCGCCCTCGGCGCTTTCGATGATCTCCGCACGGTGCAGGATGTCCTCGAGAGCGTCCACGCGCGCTTCGATTTGCGCCTTTTCGCGTTTGGCCTCCTCGAGCCCCGAGTCTTCGTAGTCCTCGAAGCTCTCCATCTGTTCCTGGAGGATGCGGGTGGCTTCCTCGAGGCGCTTCTTTTCTTCGGCCAGCTCGAGTTGCAGTCGCTCGTAGCCCGCCTTCGTTAATTTGACTTCACGTACCATGCTGCCTCCTTCGGGCGCGGCCGCCTGCGAACGACCCAGGGAAACCCTGGGCCGGTCAGTGCAGTATAACTCGCGCCAGGATTTCCCTCAAATGCCGGGGTTCCGCCCTTTCCGCGCAGGCGCGGGTATCGGCGCAGAAGCTGCGGTAGATGTAGTGCCTCACTCCCTCGGCCGCAAGCTCGGCGCGGGCGAAGACCGCCGCGTGACGGCCGATCTGCAGGCGGCAAGCGTCACAAAGAACGGGCTTGCCGCTGGGCACCTTCTCAAGCACCTCGAAGCGCAGCTCCAGCGGGTCTTCGCGAATGACGATCCGCATTTCCTCGTCGCGGTAATAGAGCACCTCGCCCGCAGGCCACAGCTCGGGCGGCGTTCCCGGAAAGTAGCGGGCGATGATGCTGCGCTCGTCGCACTCCTCCGCCATCGCCCCCACTATAAACTGCAATCTTAACCATGCTTCACGCTTTTCAGTAGCCGCGGCCGTAGCCTGAGGCCGTGACCCGCTACGCCGTCTTGCTCCTGCTGGCCATCGCCGGGGTTTCCTACTACTTTGCGAACCTGCCGGTCACGCCACCGCCCCCCCGCGAGCGCGGCGTGGTGCTCGAAGGCGTGCGCCTGCGGCTCTACCCCAAATCAGACCCCAAGGCGGAGTGGGTCTTCTACGCCGAGCGCATCGAGAACAATCCTGCGCGGCAAACCTCGAAGGCTGGGGGCCTGCGCGAGGGCGCCCGCTACGTTGACGGCGAGCTGGACCTCACCCTGGCGGCCCCCGAGGTGACGATCGACCGCAACGACGACCTAACCCTTCCTTACGCCAACATCGAGATTCCCCGCGAGTGCTACGAGATTCGGCTGGGTAGCGAGGACGAGCCCCCGGTGCGCATCCGACAGGACCGTGGCTTCTACGCTCCCACCTTTACCCTCCTCGGCCCGGGTATTTCGATCCGCGGCGAGCGCTTCAACTCGGACTTCAAACTGGAAGAGGCTTCGTGGGAAAACGGAGAGGACATCGTCGAGATGGACAACGTCAAGGAGTGTGCCCCTGATGATGAGTAGAACCCGGTACCTGTCCCCGATCCTGCTGGTCGCCGCGGCGCTGGCCCTCGCCGCCGCCGGCAGCCGCATCATCAAGATCAGTTACGAAGACGGTCGCCGCAGCGGCAACCTGCGCAACGGTCCCTGGGTCTATGAGAGCAACCGTCCCGACGGCATCGTGGGGACCGTGGGCGAGCTCAAGATCCTGGCCAGCAGGGCGGTGCTCGAAGCCCCCGAGGGCAAGAGCATGCAGGCCGCCGAGGGCGAGCGCACCGCCACCTTCGAGGGCGGTGTCACGGTGACCCGCGGACGGCTGACCGCCCGCGGCCCGCGCCTGGTCTACTCCGAGGCCACCGGGCTGGGGGTGCTGGCGGGACCCGCCGAGATGCATCAGGAACCAGCCAAGGAAGGCGAGGATCCGGTGGACGTGCGCGCGGGAGAAATGAGCTTCGACGTTGACACCGACATCTCGACTTCTTCGGGCCACGTCGTACTCACAAGCGGCAACCAGAAGGGGTGGGCAGATAGGGTCTACTACGAAGAGGAACGGGGTCTGGCCGTATTCACCATGGAAGAGGGAGCGGTGAAGCTAGTGCGCGAGCGCAAGGACGGCGAGCTCGTCATCCACGCGCCCGAGGTGCGCAGCCTGACGCGCACCAGGAAGCTCATCGCCACCGGCGGTGTCAAGCTCGTAGACGGCGCGATCACCACCAGCGGCGACGCGCTCTTTTACGACGACGCCAGCGGCGAGGCGATCGTCATCGGCAGCCCCGCGCGCAGCGTGAACGAGGAAGAGGGGTTCAAGACCTCGGGCGGCACACTGCTGCACAACGTCAACAAGCACCGGGTGCAGGTCTATCGCAAGCCTTTCACCCTGCCCACGGAGGAGTTCAAGAAGGTTGACGAGTAGAGCCGCGCTGGCGTGGACCCTGGCGCTGCTGGCGCTGGCGTGGGCCGCAGACGACCCCGAAGACTGCCCCAACTGCCCTACCGTCGAGCTCGAGCGCGAGGGGAAACCCATCGTCGCGGTCAAGACCAGCCCCGACGACGTCAGCGACGTCTTCGTCATCGAGTACCTGGACGTGCAGACGGGCGTCCTGGAGGTGCTGGACGCCGACTCCCGCCGGGCCCGGATTCAGGGTGTGGACGTCTGGTTCGACGCCCGCAGCCGGCTGGACTCCCACCTGGAAACCGGAACGTTCGTCTGGGCCGTATACAACCCCGACCAGGAAGACGAAGCCGGAAGGGCCTACCTGCTCGAGCTTCTCCCTTACCCGGCGGGCGAGCCCGCGCACCGCACCCTGCACCGCTTCGTCATCCACGATCCCGAGCCCTATCGCACGCTGGTGCGCTTCGGCGAGGACACCCGAGCCTACGGCCACGTGGCCCGTGTAGAGCGCGTAAAGGGCGTACGCGAGCTCGTCGCCCTGGGCGACGGCTCGGTGCGATACCTGGAAGCGGAGGACCGCTTTGAAGTCAACTTTGTCGAAAAGGAAGAGGCCGTCGAGGTCGTCCAGGGCAAAAGCCGGGCCTGGGGGCGGCGGCTCGACTACGACAACGCCACCGGCCTGGCGACGGTGCGCGGCCCCATTCGCCTGGAACGCGGCGGCGAAAAGCCGCTCGCAGGCCGCTCCGAGCGGCTCGTTTACGATGTGGACGACGAGACTCTGATGCTCGCGGGGAAGGTCGTGCTCGTCCAGGAGGGCCGGACCACCGAGGCCGCGACCGCTTACGTGATCGAGGCCGAAGGGTACGCCTACCTCTATGGCGATCCGGTCGTGAGCAAGGGCCCCGACGGCGAGGTCCGCGGCCTGGTGGTGCGCTATCACCTCGACAGCGGCGAACTCCTCGTCCTCGAGGGGGTCGAGGCCGTCTTCGAAGACGCGCCCTGAGCCTCAGCTCTCGAGCGCCAGTAACCTGCGGGCCGCGGCCTCGTCGGTAATGAGCACGTTCACGTACCGCCCCTTGAGCGCGCCGTGAATGGCCTGGGCCTTGACCGCCCCGCCGGCCACGCCGATCACCGTGTCGATCCGCCTGATGGATTCGTGGTCGATGCCGATTACCCTGCGGTTGAGGTCGATGTCGAGCCAGTTTCCATCGTAATCGTAATGCTGCGCGCAAACGTCGCCGACGGCGCCGCTCCTGCGCACCTGCGCCGCGTCCTCTTCGGCCAGGTAGCCGGCGCGCACCAGGCTGTAGTACCCGGACCTGGTGGTGCCGATGCCCACCAGCGCGATATCCGAACGCCGGGCGCGCTCGAGCGTTTCGCGAATGTGCCGCTCTCTCAAGAGCGCCTGACGAGCGCGGGCGTCCTCTACGATCAATGGTGCGTGTAACTGGTAGCTGCGACAGCGCAGCCTCTCGGCTAAAAGCTGCGACAGAATGGGTCCGCTAGTCGGTTTGGCCTCGGCCCCGGTCGCGCCGATCAGCTGCACCACTTCGACGTTCTGGTGGTTGCGCGGGCGGATGGCGCGAATCATCTCATAAAGGGCCCCGCCCCAGGAGATGCCTATCGTCATACCGTCCTGTAGTAGATCTTCGAAATATCGGGCCGCCAGCTCGCCCAAGCGCTGCAACATCACTTCGTGGCGCTCATCCTGACCCGCCAGAACACGGGCGTCTTTCAGCTCATAACACTCGACCAGTTCGGACTCTAGCGCGGAGGAGGTCTGCAACGGGTGGTGCACGACGATTTCTACCACCCCCTGCTCGCGCGCTTCGGTGATCAAACGCGATACGCCTGAACGTGATATTCCCAGCGTACGGGCGATTTCTTGCTGGGTTCGCTGCTCTTCGTAATACATCGAGGCGACGCGGGCCAGGTAGGCCAAGCGTTCGTCCGCGCCTAGTCGGCGCCTGGGTGCGGAGCGGTCTCGTCTCATGCGCGCACTCCGTTCTTGAACATATGTGAACATACTTTATCACATACGTTTTGAATTGTAACACACTGTTTATGCCGAATAGTTCGCATTATTTTTTATTTTTTATCTCTTGACTTTGCTCTACGGCACGGCATAGGATGTGCACATAAGTTACAAGGCGCTGGCATATGTGACATCAGCGCGCGTTCGAGGGAGGCGTTATGGCCATGGTTTCCCAAAACTTTTTCGACAGCCTTTCGCTCGGCCCCTTGTGGGGCGCGCGACCCAGGGGATGGTCATGATGGACGCGACCGCAGCCCCTCAGCCGGCCCCGCCCTTGCTGGAGCTTCGAGACGCCTGGAAGGTGTTCGCTGGCGTGCCGGTTTTGCGAGGCATCGATTTTTCCGTTCGAAGTGGAGAAATCCATGCCCTCCTAGGGGGAAATGGCTCAGGGAAGTCAACGACCATGAAGATTATTTCCGGCGTCTATCCCCTGGATGCCGGAGTTCTCGAGCTCGAAGGTAAGAGCGTACGGCTCGATTCGCCCCGTAGCGCTCACGAACGGGGCGTCTATATGGTGCCGCAGGAACCGCACGTCTTCCCTCACCTCAGCGTGCTGGAAAACCTAGGCGTGGGTTTGTCGTATCCGCCCGCAGAGCTGCGGGAACGGGTTCGTCCCCTGCTCCAGGACCTCGGTTTCGATGTAAATCTCGACGAACAAGGCGCGTTCTTGAGCATAGCCCAACAGCAGCTGCTGGAGATCGTGCGTGGCCTCCTCCGCAACGTCAAGGTGCTGATCTTCGACGAACCCACTTCGGCGCTCACCTTCAAAGAAGCGGATCACCTTTTCGAGCGGATGCGCCGCCTCGCCTCTCAAGGAATGGGCATCGTCTTCATTTCTCACCGAATGGGCGAGGTAATGGAGGTTTCGAACCGCATAAGCGTTCTTCGCGACGGCGAAGTGGTGCTCAGCGACTTCACCGAAAACGTTTCTCCCCACGACCTTGTACGGGCAATGCTGCCCCCCGACGCCGCGCACGCCGTCGACCAGGAAGACGATCAGCGACCTGCGATCCGGTCGCCGTCGCGGGAAACGACCCCCGTTCTCGAGGTTAGTGGCCTGAGCAGCGAAGCTTTTTCCGACGCCAGCTTTTCTCTGCGGCCGGGGGAGGTTCTGGGCCTCGCCGGCCTGGTCGGATCCGGGCGGACCGAGCTTTGCGAAGCCATCGTAGGCCTGGACGACCACGCCCGCGGAACCGTAAGGGTGCGCGGTCAGGATCTCGCGCAGCGCTCTCCGGCGCTCTGTCGCCGTCACGGCCTCGTCTACGTTCCCGAGGACCGTCACGCCCACGGCATCTTCCTCGACCTTCCCAGCGTCTATACGATAACGGCAGGGGTGCTCGAGCGTCTTGGGGGCCTCTTCCTGGACAGCAACAAGGAAGCCGACCTGGGTAGGAGCTTCGTGGACTCGCTCAACATCAAGCTCAGCAGCATCTGGCAGACCGCAGGCACGCTTTCGGGAGGCAACCAGCAGAAAGTCGTGCTCGCCGGCGCACTGGCGACCGATCCGGCGGTGGTGCTCCTGGACGAACCCACCCGCGGTATCGACGCTTCCGCCCGCCAGGACGTATACCGCTTGATTCGCTCCCTCACGGCTGCAGGCGTAGGGGTACTGCTCATCTCGTCCGAGCTCGAGGAGGTCGTGGACCTCAGCGACCGGGTGCTGGTCATGCACCGCGGGCGCATCGTGACCGAGCTTGCAGGAAGTGATCTCACCCTGGAAAACGTTACCGAAGCCTCGTTCGGGCTGCTGGAGGAGGCGTCGTGAAGCGATTTTTGCGCAGCCGCGAGGCCCTGGTCACCCTTTTGTTAGTCTTGTTGATCGGCGCTACGGGGCTGTTCAATCCCAACTTCTTTAAGTTCGATTCCATCGTCGAGATTTTCAACGCCAGCCTTACCCTGGTGCTCATCTCGCTTGGCGAAATGTTCGTCATCCTCACGCGCGGCATAGACGTTTCCGTGGGCGCCATCGCCGGCCTCTCTGCCGTTGTCCTCGGTACGACGCTCAACCTTGGCTGGCCCGTAGGTTTCGCGGTCCTCGCCGCCGTGATCACGGGCACGCTTGCGGGCGTTTTCAACGCCTTTGGCGTTACCTTCCTGCGGGTACCGCCCATAATCATGACCCTCGGCACCCTGGGGATCTATCGCGGTTTGATGCGCATCATCACTGGCGGCAGCTGGATCGAGAACCTGCCCCAGAACATCAAGGAGCCCAACCTCTGGGGCTTCCTGGGTGTCCCCTTCTTCGTCTGGGTTACGCTGGCGCTATTGGCGCTCACCGCTTACGTTACGCTGCGCATCCGGGTAGCGCGCTACTTCTACGCCGTAGGCGACAACGAGCAGGGGGCTTTTTTGCTCGGACTGCCGGTGCGCTGGACCCAGTTCGCGGCTTACACCCTGGCGGGGAGTTTCGCTGCGCTCGCGGCGGTGGTCTTCACCTCCCAGATCGGCTTCGTTTCGATGAACGCCGCCGACGGCTTCGAACTCAAGGCCATCGCCGCCAACGTTCTGGGCGGGGTGAGCCTGACCGGCGGCGTGGGCACGCCGCTGGGGGCCGCCGTGGGCGCGCTCTTCCTCACCGCCGTACACAGCATGTTGATCTTCCTGGGCGTGCCCGGCATCTGGGACAACGCCTTCGCCGGAGCAATCTTGCTAGCCGTCGTATACGTCGACTACCGCGTGCGCCAAGCGCTCGAAGTCCAGCGCCGGCAGGCGCGCATTCGTGGTGAAACGCACCATCAGGGAGGTGCCCCATGAACTGGACCCGCTACCTGCGCACCTGGGAGTTCGCGCTGGCGGTGCTGCTGGTACTGGAGATCGTGGTGCTGGGCGTGATCAACCCCGTCTTCTTCAACCTCGAGAACCTGCTCTACTCCACCCTCGACTTCACCCACATCCTCTTTGCGGCGCTGCCGCTGACCCTCGTCATCATCACCGCCGGGATCGACATCTCCGGCGTCTCGATCATGGGCCTCGCCTCGATCACCCTGGGCCTCGTCTGGGTCGCCGGGGTCAACGTTTTCGTAGCCCTGGCTGTGGCCTTGCTGGTGGGTGTGCTGGCGGGAGCTTTCAACGGCGTCTTCGTTTCGCGCACCGACGTCAACCCGCTCGTTATCACCCTGGGCACCCTCTTCATGTTCGCGGGCCTGGCCCAGGGAATGCCCGCGCTGCTCGACAAGCTGGGTTTCAAAGCCTACGGCTCTGCGGGCCTCGCGGCCTACCAGTACGAGGGGATTACCGGTCTTCCCGAATCCTTCATCATGCTTACCGAGGGCACCGTCGGTATCGTGCCCTATCCCTTCATCGCGGTGCTCCTCTTTGCGCTCGTCCTTTCGCTGCTGCTCCACAGGACCCGTTTCGGCCGCTACCTTTACCTAATTGGCGTAAACCCCAAGGCTGCGATATATAGCGGCGTCCCCATCCGGCGGGTGCTGGTGTGGGCCTACGTACTCAGCGGTTTCGGAGCCGCGCTGGCCGGCGTCATGCTGACCTCGTACTTCACCTCGGCACGCGCCGATCTTGGCGGCGACGCGCTGCTGCCCATCATTACCGCGGTGGTGCTTGGCGGCGCGGATATCCTTGGCGGCAGCGGCACTATCCTTGGCACCTTGCTTGCCGGCATGATTCTGGGCTTTTTACGCCAGGGCCTGCTGGCCATCGGCGTGACCAACGACCTGATCCAGGTCGTGGTCGGAGGTTTGCTGATATCGGCCATGGCCGCAAAACAGCTGATCCATGTTTATGGGGAATACCGCCTGAAGCGTTGGGCGCTATCCAAAAAGGAAGGGAGGTGATCGGCTGCCCGAATGTGACCCCCGAGGCTCCCAATCCACCTGGAGGAGGTAGGTTATGTTGAAGAAATTTTCGTTGATCACCGCTGCGGCGCTCCTGCTGGCCGCACTCGGCACCACGGCTCTGGCGAAGGACGTCAAGATCGCCTTCATTCCCAAGCTCACCGGTGTGGGCTTCTTCGAGTCCGGCGGCAAGGGCGCCGTCGAGATGGGTAAAATGCTGGGCATTCACGTCAAGTACGACGGCCCCAGTACCGCCAGCGTTTCCGGTCAGATCGAGTACATCAACAACTTCGTCAACCAGGGCTACGACGCCATCGCCATCTCGGCGCTCTCCCCCGATGGCCTCAACCAGGCCCTCAAGCGCGCCATCAAGAAGGGCGTAATCATCCTTACCTGGGACTCCGACGTCAACCCCCGCTACCGCACCTTCTACATCAGTCAGGGTACCGCCCAGCAACTGGGTGAACTGCTCGTCAAGATGGCCGCCGACCAGATGGACGATCCGCACAGCGGCACCAAGAAGATCGCCTTCCACTACTCGAGCCCGACCGTTACCGACCAGAACCAGTGGGTAGTCGTCGCCAAAAAGGTAATCGCCGAAAAATACCCGAACTGGGTAATCGTCGACACCGTCTTCAGCCACGAGGACGCCCAGAAGGCCGTTCAGGTGCCCACTGCTCTCTTCCAGGCGCACCCCGACCTCGACGCGGTGATCTGCCCCGACGCCAACGCCCTGCCCGGCACCGCCCAGGCCGCCGAGAACCTGGGTATCGCCGGCAAGGTAATCATTACCGGCTTCTCGACCCCTAACGTCATGCGCCCCTACGTAAAGCGCGGCACCGTCAAAGCCTTCGGCCTTTGGGACGTCGTCAAGCAGGGCAAGCTGACCATCTACGTGGCCAACATGCTGGTTCAGGGTAAGAAGCTGCACGTAGGCGATGAATTTGACGTCCCCGACGTGGGCCACGTCAAGGTTTCGCCCAACTCGGTGCAGGGCTACGACTATCAGGGCGAGGTCAACAACGGCATCATCCTTTTGCCCGAGCGCGTGGTCTTCACCATCGACAACATCGACAACTACGACTTCTAAACGTTGCGCCCGGCCGCCTCTAGGCGGCCGGGCTTTTTATTGGAGGCGGCATGCGCCATTTGCTAGCCCTTGACGCCGGAACCGGTAGCGGTCGCGCCGTCCTCTTCGACGAGGAGGGACGCCAGCTCGCGGCGGCTTCGCGCGAGTGGACCCACCGTGAGGAGCCCGGCCACCCCGGCTCGATGACCTTCGAGCGCGATCGCAACTGGGCCATGCTCAGCAGCGCCATCCAGGAGGTCCTCGCCCAGGTGCCCGAAGCCGACGTGGCCGCCATCAGCACCACCAGCATGCGCGAGGGTATCGCGCTCTACGACGAGCGCGGCGAGGAACTGTGGGCCTGCGCCAACGTGGACGCGCGCGCTGTCGAGGAGGTGCGAGAGTTGCGCGCCCGCGACCCCGAGCTGGAGCGCTGGGCCTATTTGCGCTCGGGGCAGACCTTCGCCCTGGGTGCGGCTCCACGCCTGCTCTGGCTCGAACGCCACCAACCGGAGCTCTACGACCGGGCGACGCGCATGGCCATGCTTAGCGACTGGATCGCGATTCGCCTGGGGGCGGAGATCGCCCTCGACCCCACGAACGGCGGCACCACCGGCCTCTTCCACCTCGAGACCCGCCGTTGGGACCCCGAGCTCTTCCGGCGGCTGGGCATCAAGCCCGACTTCATGGAAACCCCCGTCTACGAGGTTGGCGCGGTCATCGGCGAGGTCTCCCGGGCCGCTAGCGAGCAGACGGGCCTGCGCGCCGGTACGCCCATCGTCATGGGCGGCGGCGACGCGCAGCTCGGCACCGTGGGGCTGGGCGTTGCCCGCGCCGGCGAAGGCGCGATACTTGGGGGTTCCTTCTGGCAGCAGGAGGTCAACCTGGATGGGCCTCTCACCGACGAGACCGGGCGGATGCGCCTCAACTTCGCCGCTGATCGCGCGCAGTGGCAGGCCGAGGCCATCGTCTTCTTCCCTGGAATCGCCGCCCGCTGGTTTCGCGACGCCTTCGCGCCCGACCTCAAGTTACGGGCAGAACGCGAGGGGCGCGACGCCTACGAGCTCTTAGAGGAGCTGGCGGCCGCCGTTCCGCCGGGCTCGCACGGCGTAATCCCGATTCTCTCCGACGCCATGGACTACAGTCACTGGCGGCACGCCGCGCCCTCGTTCCTAAACTTCCCGCTCGACCCCGAGCGGGCTCACCGGGGCGCCTTCTTTCGGGCGCTACAAGAAAACGCCGCCATCGTGACCCGCGCCAACCTGGAGCGCATCGCCGAGCTCACCGGCGAGCCGCTGGACGCCGCCGTCTTCGCCGGCGGCGCCGCTAAAGGGCGGTTGTGGCCGCAGATCGTGGCCGACGTGCTGCAGATACCGCTGAAGATCCCGGTCGTCAAGGAGGCCACCTCCCTGGGGGCCGCGATCGCCGCGGGCGTGGGCGTGGGGATCTACCCGAGCCTGCAGGAGGCCGCCACGTCCCTGGTCCGCTGGGAGCGCGAGGTGGAGCCCGATCCTGCTAACAAAAACGTCTACGACGAAGCCTACGAGCGCTGGCAGGCTGCCTACCCTGTCCAGCTCGAACTCGCCGACCGCGGCGTGACCCAGCACATGTGGCGCGCCCCCGGCGAATGAGGAGGGACGATACGCCTTGAAGCCGTTCATCATTCACGAAGACGAGATCGAGTACCGCTTCGACGGGGTTTCGGGCCCCAAGTACCTAATGCGCGGCCCGCGCTCCGACTTTGGCATGGTGGTGCTCACGCCGGGCGAGGACTTTCCCACTCACTACCACCGCGAGGTGGAAGAAAACTTCTTTACGCTCGAAGGCGAGGTGGACATCTACATCAACGGCGACAAGTTCACCCTGCACCCCGGCGAGCTCTGCCACGTTCCTCCCATGCATCCTCATTACCTGATCAACCGCGGCGAGGTGCCGTGGAAGGCCATCTTCGTCAAGGTGCCCTACGATCCCAAGGACAAGGTGGACGTAGATTGGTTGCCGGGCCAGCCCTTTCCCGCTATCGGCTGACCGCAGCCAAGGCAACGCCCCCGGACAATCCGGGGGCGTTCATGCTGACTTCAAATTTTCCGTGGTTTGGTTTCGCGAACGTCGAGAACCTTTTCACCCGCTTTTTCGAGGCGCTCGATGACGGTATCGAGCGCATCACCGGTGACGCGCAGAACCACGACGCGGTAGCCATCGTGACGTCCGGCGGTTGCGACCGAAACGATGTTGCTCGGCTTGACCGCGGCGCCAAGACGCTCGAGCGCCCCTGGTTTGTCCTCCACGTCCAGGGTTATTCGCAACCCTCCCTCGCGCATACCCATGACCTCGATGAAAGCCTTAAGTACGTCGGTTATCGTGATGATGCCCACGAGCTTTCCCTGACTGAGAACGGGTAGGCCACCGATCTTGTACTCTTCGATCAAGAGCGCGGCTTCTTCCAGGGGCTCGTCGGCGTCCACGGTGATGACCGGTTTGGCCATCACCTCGGAAACCGTGAGCTTGGAAAGCAGGTAGTTGAGCTCCCACACCGATAGCGTGGTCGCCTTGGACGGCATGGCGTCCTTTAGGTCCTTGTCGGTGACTATTCCGACGAGGCGGTCTCCATCCAGTACGGGCAGGCGGCGGTATCCCTGGTCCTTGAGCAGCTTGATGGCGTCGAGCACCGGGGTATCGGGGGTCACTGTACGGGGGTTGGGCGTCATCCAGTCGCGTACGAGCATGCGTTCCTCCTTCCCCCTCATTCTATACACATTGCGATGCAGACGGCACTCTCACGGCCTCTTCACCGCCTCTACGTAGACTCGGATTGATGAAACGAGCCGCCTTAATCCCCTTCGCGCTGGTGCTCGCCATGGTGGGCGTCCTGGGCCTCAGCCAGAACAAAGAGATCCCCAGCCGCGTCGGCTACATCGACGCCCAAAAGGTGATCGAAGCCCACCCCGGCTACAGCGAGATCGAGAACCTCAAGAAGAAGGCCGACAGCGAATTGAAACCCATCGCCGAACAATTGAAGGCCCTCGAGCCAAAGATCCGCGACGGCAGCGCATCGGCCAAGGAGCGCCAGGACTTCGACAACCTGCGCAAGGTCTACGCCGAGGCCAGCGCCAAGTGGCAGGAAAAGATCAACGCCGCCCTGGCCCCCATCACCAAGGAGATCGACGCCACCATCGCCCGCGTCGCGGCCCAGAACGGCTTCGCTATGATCCTCAGCGCCAACGTAGCCGGCCAGTCGGGCCTCGTCGTCTACGCCTCCCCGGACGTCGACGTCACCGACCTGGTCATCCGCGCCCTCTCGGCTCGCTAACCTTTCCCTCTCTCGGTCGGCCCGCATCCACCGGGCCGGCGCTTTTTGACCGGTAGAATACGAAGGTGGCCGGAAAGAAGCCCAAGAAACCCTCCAAGAAGGCCGGCCGGCTGCAGCGCGGCGACCTCGAGGCGCTGGCGCTGGTCTTGTTGGCTACGGCCTTTTTCCTGGCCGCTTCCTTTTACCCCCAGCCGCCCCTATCCGGTGCGCTGGGAGCGCGCCTCAAGGCCTTTGCCCTGGAGCACCTGGGGGCGCTTGCATACCTCGTGCCCCTACCTTTTTTCGCCAGCGGCGCGCTGCTGCTCTTCGGGCGTTCTCCGTTACGGCTGTTGCGACATAGTTTCTTTACCTTCATGACCGGGGCGCTACTCCTGCCTTTCCTGGCCGTCTTCGACCCCAAGCTCGCCGGTCGTTGGGGGAAAGCCGCCTACGATGCAATCCAGTCGCAACTGGGCAACGCCGGCTTCCTGATGCTGGCGCTCGCGGTCTGGGCCTCGGTGGATCTCTGGCTCGGCAAACCGCCGCTTTGGGGGTTGGTCCAATCCCTGAAACGCGTCGGTCGAGCCGCACGCGCTCTCTGGCGCGGCTGGCGGCAGCAACGAGCGCGCAGCCGCGAACTCAGCCGGGTGCGTCGTCAGGCGCGAGAAATGCTTAAGCAGGTGCAGGACCTGCTCGAGCGCTACCCCGACCACGTTTTGCTCGCCGACTTGAAAGGCGACCTCGAGCGCCTCGCGCGCCACGGCACCAGCGAGGAAGAAGGCGACCTCGCCCGCCATCGCGAACTTCTCGACGCTTTTCAAAAGCAGCGGTCTGCAGAGCTTTGGACCCGTCTCGCCGCCGAAACCCCCGACTGGATCGCCGAGGCCGAGTCACTGGAACGCCTGTTGCAAAACCCCCTCTCCCGAACCGAGGCGCCGCTTTGGAGCGAGCTCGAAGAGCGCCGCCGCGCCCTCATGCTCGAGCTGGCCGCGCTCAAGAAAAACTACGCGAAGCGCGCCGCGTCCGTGGACCGCGACCTGCGAATTCTCGAGGAAGAACCGGCCCGCCTCGGTGAGGTCGCCCGCCGTTTCGAGGCGCGCGCAACCGACTGGCAGGAGCTGCGTGACGCTCTCGACGAGGTAGCCAACCGGGTAGAGGCCTGGGAGCGTTGGGTCGCCTGGGCGGAGCGTCACCCTGCCGACTACCACCCCGCCGCGGTACAAATCCTCAAGGCCGGCGGCCTGGTGGCGCCGCCGCCGGAGGTGCAGGAAGGCGAGACCCCGGCCATGGCCGCCGCTCCGGAGGCTCCGGCAGCCGAACCCTCACCCTTCCGGGAACCGAAGCCCGCTGCGGCGCGCCCGCGGAGCAACAAGCCGCCCCTACCTAGCCGCGACCTCGCCCTGCCTGCGGTCGAACTGCTCGACCCCCCTGAGCCCCAACGCGCCGGCGGCAAGGAGCTCGAAGCCGAGTCCGCCCGCCGCGCCGAGGTGATCAACGAAACCCTTTCGCACTTCAACCTCGCGGCGCGGGTGGTGGCCTGGGCCCGCGGGCCCAGCGTCACCCGCTTCGAGGTCGAGCCCGCGCCGGGAGAGAAGATCAGCCGCATAGCCGGCCTCGCCAACGACATCGCCCGGGCGCTCGCCGTCGGCTCGGTGCGCGTCGAGGCCCCCATCCCCGGTAAGCACGTGATCGGACTCGAGGTCCCCAACGCCGAGCGCGAGCTCGTTCGTTTCAGCGAGGCGCTGACGCACCCCGCCTACCAGCGCAGCAAGGACCGGTTGCCGCTCATCCTGGGCAAGAGCATCGACGGCGAGATGTGGGTGCGCGACCTGGCCGGCATGCCCCACCTGCTCATCGCCGGCTCTACCGGGTCGGGCAAGTCGGTCTGCGTAAACACCCTGGTGATGAGCCTGCTCTACCGCTACCTGCCCAGCGAGCTGCGCCTTTTGATGATCGACCCCAAGATGGTCGAGCTGACCCCCTATGACGGCATCCCCCACCTGGTGCGCGGCGTCGTCACCAACCCCGCCGACGCCGCCGGGGTGCTTTTGGGCGCGGTGGCCCACATGGAACGGCGGTACAAGATGATGAGCCAGGTGGGCGCGCGCAACCTGGAGCAGTTCAACGCCAAGATGCGCGAACTGGGCGAGCCGGAGCTGCCGCTGTTGGTAATCGTCATTGACGAGCTGGCCGACCTGATGATCACCAGCCCCAAGGAGGTGGAGCAGGCCATATTGCGGCTGGCGCAGATGGCCCGAGCCACCGGCATGCATCTGATCCTGGCCACCCAGCGGCCTAGCGTGGACATCCTCACCAGCCTGATCAAGGTCAACGTCCCCGCGCGCATCGCCTTCGCCGTTTCCAGCAGTCACGACTCGCGCACCATCCTCGATAGCACCGGCGCCGAACGGCTGATCGGCCAGGGAGACATGCTCTTCCAC